>TARA_R100001440_G_scaffold75739_1_pt1 | contig 29755 bp, 37 predicted proteins | sample TARA_R100001440 | Tara Oceans TARA_R100001440 (sample SAMEA2622112) | marine metagenome | biome: marine biome (ENVO:00000447); feature: surface water layer (ENVO:00002042); material: "saline water (ENVO:00002010), including plankton (ENVO:xxxxxxxx)" | depth 5 m
TGCATTGACCACGATATTTTTTCTCTTGATAAGAATAAAAACTGCAACCGTAGGTGACGTATGGCACGGAATACCAACAGGGGTACACTGTCAGAGGGTGAACGGCTTGCCATACTTGAGAAGTATCAAGCAGGTGGTCACACCTATCAGTCACTAGCAAATGAATATGATGTACACAAATCAACCATCAGTAGAATAGTCAATGGGCAAAATAAGAAACTGAAAAGGGCAGAGACTGCAGACCCTTCACAGACTGTAGTAGAGTCACATGCAGGGGTAGAACATGACCCAGTGCTATTCAGACAGGCAAAACTGGTAGAGATTGCACAGGATATACAGGCAACCCGTGACAGAGGGTCACAACATGCACTACCCCAGTTCCACAGACTGCACCTACAGGTTCATGATGAATACATGCAGATGAAACGTGATGCAGAGGAACTAGATGGTGTGACAAATACGGATGAACTGCTGCACACTATTGCAATGACAGTGAATGGTCTACCACCCATACTGAAGGACAAACTGATAGACATGCTATCAGGGCAGATACTCACAGTATATGATGGTGGTGCATCTTGAATCTGTCAGCCCTTGCCAGTATTGCACGTACTGCAGGTAGACTGACTGCAGATGCAGAGCAGAACCCACTGCGCTACTGGAAACCTACACAGATTCAGAAACAGGTACTAGAGGACAGACACCAGATAGTTCTATTCAGAGCAGGCAATCAGATAGGCAAAACTGTGTGTGGTGCATTTGACACCATCTGCAGATGTCTGGGTATGCATCCATTCAAACCAGTACCACCACCACCCATAGAGGCATGGGTAATCTGTCATTCATGGGAACAGTCCAGAACCATCATGGGCAAGTTTCATGAACTTGTACCCAAACATGAACTGCACCCATCTGTGGAGTTCGCTAGGGGTAAGGGCTACAGAGGTACGGGCGCACCGATAGTTCGCTTCAAAAACGGTAGTTTAGTGAGATTTAAGACGACGAATCAGGGTACTTTAGGAATAGCCTCTGGAACGGTTGACCATATTTGGTCGGATGAACCTCCCCCACCTGACCTGTTCGGGGAACTACGTGCCAGAACCACCCGTACAAAGGGCACTATGTTATTCACACTGACACCTATAGGTGCACCTGTGGACTGGTTAAAGAAACTAGTTAAAGATGGTATCGTGCATGAACACGTAGGTATCATGAATGTAGAGAACTGCACCCCACTGGGATGCAGACCCCTTATGTCAGAGTCAGATATAGAATCACTGCGCATGTCCTACCTTCCCCTAGACCGTGACGTACGTATGAATGGTGACTGGGATGGGGGCATCCCAGAGGGTAGAATCTTTGAACAGTTCACTGATGACCTAGTGTCAGATTTGACCCCACCACCGGACAGACAGTACATCTGGTCTATCGGTATTGATCATGGGCATGACATTGCATCACAGGTTGCTATTTTGACAGCAGTAGACGTGACAGAACGTGACAAACCTATAGTGTATGTAGTAGACGAATATGTAGCATCTGGCGCATCTGCCCAAATACATGCAAAGGCAATCATAGCAATGATAAAAAGGAACGGTCTAGACGTAGCACACATCCAGAGGTGGACAGGTGACAGGTCACATGGTGGGTCAAAAAAGAATGGGGGCAGAATGTCAAACACGATGCTGATGGCAGCATTTGCCCACGTGCTACACTACCCAAAAGGTAAACTACCATTCAGAATCAGAACTGCCTACAAACCTAGATACAGTGTCTACTATGGGTGCAGCGCATTGCATGAACTGATGTGTGCAGGTAGATTCCAAATTTTTCCACGTGCAGAACGTACCATCAAATCACTGAAATACTGGGCAATGAAGTCAAATGGTGGTATGGATGTCATGAGTGAATGGAAACACTGCATAGATGGTCTGAGATATGCTACAATGGGAATCATTGACCATCAATACAGAGCACCAAAACAATCCAAAATCAGTAGGTGAAAACAATGTACAAAGACACACAGATACCTGCAATGCCTATGCAACCAAATCAGGCTACACAAAGAAGGATAGAACACAGTGGACTACGTCGTAGAATGTTGTGTGGTCAGTGGTTGCAGGACTTAATAGATGAAATCAGTCAACACATACCAGAGTCTAGACAGGCTGCATGGGGTGTGCCTGATATGTCATCAAATATATTCAAAGCATCTGTAGATGCTCTGTGTGGTCTTTATGTAGAACCACCTACAATCAGTGTCACAGAATCTACAGGACAGTCTGCTGAAGGTCTGGTGGGACGTGAAGGGCATGTAAATGCTGCAGGTCTATGGTCTATGATGCAGAAGGTACAGTATTACACACTGGGCATGAATGAATGTTTTATACGTGTAGACATGACTGATGATGGTCAGGGTCTGTTGTATCGTATTGTGACAGTAGACATGGTAGATGCAGAAGCATCTGCAGGTGACCCATCTAGACCCCACACCATAAAAGAAATGCGTCTACGTTTCTGTCATGAATGTAACAAACATGAATGGACAGTAGACCATCTGTCAATCAAAGATCCACAGAACCCTATCTATGAAATCTACACAGTGAATCAGAATGGTGAACGTGCAGATGACGTGACACAAAAGTATTTGGGGCAGTCTATGACAGGTGCTGCATATCCCTACAGAGACAGTACAGGTGCACCATTTCTACCATACAGTCTGTACCATTCAGAGATACACGGTCATTTGTTTGATGCATATGCAAACCGTGAAGTAGTGATGGGGGCACTGAATGCTGCAGTGCTATACACATATTTTCTGCACCTCTGCAGGGACTGTTCACACCCACAACGCTATCTGATGGGGGCTACACTTGCAGGTCTAGATACATTTGACAACAATATAGAAGCACGTAGACAGGCTATTGCATCAGACCCTGCATCTATTCTAGTGTTCACCCCTGACCCAGATTTGCAAGCAGGTCAGCAGCCCCAGATAGGTCAGTATGCTGCAGGTGGTGATGTAGGGCAGATGTTAGAGTCTATAACGGTCTATGAACGTCGTATCAGTTCATACATGGGTATCAACCCTGCAGACGTGCAGAAAATGTCTGGTGACCCCCGTAGTGGTTATGCTATTGCTATCAGTCGGTCTAGTCTACGTGAATCGCAGCGCAAATATGCACCTGCATTCAGACGTGCAGATGTAGAAACACTTGAAATCAGTGCAAAGATTTCAAACAGATACATGAACACATCATACCCAGAAACTGGGTACAGGGTAGAGTATCATGCAATCCCTTTAAGCCCACAGGAATCAAAAGAACAAAGGGAAAACATGCTTGCACTGTTGGCATCTGGTTTGATTTCAAAGGTAGATGCTATGAAGATTTTGCATCCAGATTTTGATGACACAGATGCAAAACGTGAACTACTCAAAATACAAAATGACAATCTAACATTCTAACCACACACACAAAGGGAAAACAATGTCCAATACAATCACACATGAAGGTGTAGAGTATGTCAAAAAGACACACGTAGACGAAATAGTCAGACAGAGGATTGCAAAATACAGTGAAAAACTCACTACTGCAGAATCACGTCTATCAGAATACCAGTCTAAACTGGATGAAGCATCTGCAAAGGTAGGTCTAGTAGACAATCTGACACAGCAGGTAGAATCACTACGTGGTGAACTGACCACTGCAAATAGTCGTTATGAACGTCACACTGTTATCAGTCAATACGGTATCACAGACAACGGGGTACGGGATGCAGTAGAATGGGCATATGAACGTGAAATGCAGGGACGAAATAAAAAGGATCAGCAGCCCCTGTCAGACTGGATGCAGACCATCCATCAGAATCCTGAATCTGCCCCTGCAGTCCTGCGCCCATTCATATCAGCACCACAGGCATCAGAGCAGACAGAACAGGCTGCACAACCACAGATGCAGCAGCAGATGCCACAGACCCAAATGCAACCACAGATGCAGATGCCACAGACCCAAATGCAGACCCCACCACCTGTAGCCCCTTCATCAAACAATGGTGTAGCAGCACAAACAGGTGCACCTGTACCAAATGACATTTTGAAACGTGCAACAGACCCTGCATTCTACAGTCAGAATAGGGATGCAATCAGACAGGCATACTACAGTCAGACAGGCAAATCAGATTCACCATTCAAGTTCTAGAGGTAGTCATGTCTACATTTCTTTTCAGTGATGGTGCAGGTGTCCCATCACGTCATGACTTCACAAATCAAACCAGTATTGTAGTGACACATGGTCTAGGGTACAGACCTGCAGTCTGGATTGAGATAGGTGGGTCACAGGTCTATGGTGACATTACCTATAACAACAATCTGACATTCACTGTGACGTTTCAAACAACAGAAACAGGTGTGATCTACTACAGATAAAATAGGTGTTTTCATGATTTGTACTGAACATACCTAAAAACAAACGGACAAAAAAAGTCCGAAATCGTCCTAGAAACTTTTTTATATCAGTATACCTATAATACTTTAAAATCTGTCAGAATCCATTCTAGAGCCTGTTAGAGGTATGTTTTTTATGTCACCGGATGTAAAACATGTTTGACAAAATAGTCAGAATACCAGTACACAAAATGACCAAAAATCTATAATTTTGTGTACTTATTTTTTCTACTCTGTTCAGTACATAAAACAGCACAAAAAATACCTGACATGTCCTGTCATATTTAAGACAACACAGACATGGGTGATATATTACTGGTGACTGTAGCCCAGTCACAGATTCATAAACACACATAGAGGTTCTAAACATGGCACAAAGATTTCTAGCCCCTGAAGTAACATTTGAAGGCATCGTAAAACAAAAAGGTACAGTCAGCAATGATGAACACCTAATCACACGTGGGTACTTGCATGGAAATGTAATTAACGCAATCCATTCTGACAGTGCAAACTTTGCATCTGTCGTTGCAGAGGGTGGGGTCAACAAACTTAAAATAGACCCACTGACCATCACATCAGTCACAGTCAACAGTTCACAGGCAGATTTGTCTGCATTCATTTCAAATGTCTACACAGGGTCGAACTTTCAAGAAGGTGACATCGTTTTCTTGACCACCCCATCACCTACAGAAGCCTACATCCATAACGGTGGGACTGCAGGCAATGCAAATGATTTTGATCTAGTAAACAGTGGTTTATCTGATGCCCAGATACGTTCAAAACTTTCTGCATCTGCAGGTATTGACTATGATGCTTCTACTGGTGCATTCACTGCAGATCAAGCAGAGATAAAAGCATTTTTCAGTGCAGGTACTGGTCTAGCCTATTCTAATGGTCAGTTTTCATTGAATGCCACGTCAGATCAAATCACAGAAGGGTCTAACAATAAGTTTTTTACCACTGCCCGTATAGATGCACATTTGTCAGGTGGTACTGGTATTGATTATGCATCTGGTGAAATCTCATTGAATGCCACCACCCAGAACGTGTCAGAGCACAGTTCAAACCTCTACCACACTGCAGCCCGTGTCAGAAGTTCTATTTCACTTGCATCTGTCAGTTCACCAGATGTTCAACTGTTGACATACAACAATGGTACAGGTGCATTCAGTTTGCCTGCATCGTCTGTATTTGCACAGTTTGATGCAGGTACTGGTCTGTCATATGCTGATGGTGTCTACAGTTTGGATGCCACCACCCAAAACGTGTCAGAGCACAGTTCAAACCTGTACTTTACTACAGCCCGTGTAGACGCACATTTGTCAGGTGGTACTGGTATTGATTACAATGCAGGTGAAATCTCATTGAATGCCACCACCCAGAACGTATCAGAGCACAGTTCTGCCCTGTACTTCACCACAGCCAGAGCACAGGCAGCAATCACAGCAGACCCTGCTGCAGGCAACCTTGCAACAGTATCAGGTGGTCAGGTACTGGTAGCCCTGTCCAGTATCCGAAAATCATTTGCAAATCAGTCATTGACTGCAAACACTGCATTGAACTTGACCCACAATCTGGGTGAACGTTTGGTACAGGTGACTGCAATGGATTCAAGTGGTAACGACGTACAACTTGAAAAGGTCTACACATCATCATCAGTCATCACTGTCAAATCACTTGTAGGTTTGACTGGTATTGACATTGCAGTGTCTTTGTAAACACTCAATCCTTCACACCCTAGAACCCCTATGTGTATCCCCATCACGTAGGGGTTCTTTTATTTAGTTTTGATGATACAGATGTGCAGGTCTGCAGTCCCAGACTGTGTCACTACCAGTAGATTTCTATTTGACTGTTTGCCCTGTTCCATAGGTAGATTAAACATGTTGTTAGCAGGGACAAATGCATATGAAGTGATGTCTGCACCTGATGTAGTAGACCCCATAGAATCCCCTGCAGAACCTGTGTTTGACCAGTGCAGTGCAGCAACAGAACCAAAACTGACAGATGTGCAGTCACGTGGTAGTGTGATTTGTACTGCAGACGTGGTGACACTCTCTACAGTCTCTATTCTTGGGTAGGCATTTGTGTTTGTGTAGTCGTAGGTAGACATGTTTGTGACCCTTTGTGTGTGGTTTGAATGACAGTATGTGTCATTGTAGCAAATACTAACACATTTTGAGATAGAATACACACAGACTACATGACTGCACTGCAGTATGGAGCTGGTCAGACATCGGATAGGTTCACAACCGTAAACAGTGCAATAGTCCGTACAGATTCACACTATTAAAAAATACTATCCACAGGTATAAAAAAATGACTACTTACTCAGATTTGGGCAACCTCCGACTGGCTGCTATGATTGAAAATGAAGTACGTGCTATTCTTGCAGACACTGCTTCTATTCGTAATTCTGGTGCTTTACTTTTTGCAGGTGACGTTGCAGGCATCGGTTCAAAAGTGATGCGTATGCGATATGCAAACTGGGGTGCTGCTACACCATTTGCTGCTGCTGCTGAAAATGCAGATGTAACTGCTGCCACATTGACACCAACTACTGCAGACATCACTGTGGGCAGGTCGGCTTTGCGTTACGACATCACTGATCTCGCCGCTATGACGGGGCTGGGTTTAGACATTGACCCGTTCAGTATCGCTGCTAAAATGGCAATGTCTGCTGAAGCACGTATCAGTGCTATCATCGCTGCAACATTTTCAAGTGCATCAAACAGTGTAGGGACTGCAGGTGTGGACATGTCTGTAGATGACTTCTATGATGCTATGTTCCAGTTAGAGTCAGAAAACAATGATGGGCAGTTCTACTGTGTATTGCACCCACAACAACTTTCAGACCTTCGTGATTCATTGCGTAGTGAATCAAACAATGCACTAGCATTCAGTCCTGCTACTGAAGATATGCTAGAGGCTAAAGGGCAAGGTTTTGCAGGTCGTTTTGGTGGTGTAGAGATTTTTAAATCATCATACGTCACAGAAGCAACTGGGAACAAAATCGGTGCAATGATGTCACGTGGTGCAGTAGCCTATGCAGTAGGTACACCACGACCACTAGCAGGTGCAGGTGTTGAGATCCGACCTGCAGGTACACCTGTTGTAGTCGCGTTCCAAAGAGATGAGTCGTCTGCATTGACAGAGGTAATGGGTCATCTTTACTGTGGGGCTGCTCTGACAGAGGATGCACGTATCGTCAAAATCGTGACTGATGCCTAAAAGGTTTCATGGGTGCTTTGGGTCTTAATCCCTTTGTACCCTGCACCCATGACCCTACGGGGTCATGGTGTGTAGTCACACAAAACACAAACAACATTCATACAAAGGGAAAAAGTTATGAGTACAACATTTACACCTACATCATGGACAGGCACTAGACAGGAAACTGCACCACTTTTGAACGTGATGCCCAATGCCCCATTTTATCTATTGCATTCACCATTTGCATGGGAACTGACACAGATGGGTGACACGTGGGTATGGTTGCCCCAGTTTGGACAGTTACATGAGATTGCAGGGGTCAATGGTGTAGAGAGTACACCACAGGGTGCAGACAGTACGATAGCAAGAATGAAACTGATGGAAAATGGGCAGACTGTCATTGATAGAGAGTTCGGATACATTGCACGGTACGAAACAAAGCACGGTGGATACCACTACAGACTGAAGTGGGACATACCCAAACAGATAGGTAACAAGGTATACTGGAATACAGACACTGCTGCATTCAATGAGTTCAGACTGTCACTGGTAGAGATGGGTGTGATAGCCCCACCTGAAGTAGAGGTAGTTCTATCAAAACAGCATTTACTAGACCGTAAAATAGACCGCAAACTGAAGTTCCAACACATACCAGAGGTCAAAAAAGAACTGGATGAACTGTATGAAATGAAAAAACTAATGCAGTCAGCATACGATGCTATCCATGCAGTCAATGATGACCCACCAGAAACAAAAGCAAAGACAACCAAATCACAAAGCAAAAAGAGGTGAACAGATGCCTAGTAAAGAACAGGTAGACAGAGTGACAGAACGACTATACAAACAGGAAAAACAGTCTGGTCACAATGTATCACGTGAAGCAGTACGTGCAGAGGTTGTCAAACGTGCACAACGCATTGACAATAGGTCAAAATAACAAAACACACTAGAGGTGACACATGGCATACAACGGTAAACCATTTTTCAAAATCCCACGTCCACTATTGCTAGCAGGTGGTGTAGAGATTCGTACTATTTCTGATGGTATTACATTGACAGATAAAGATTCATTGTTTCAAGTGATTGACTGTGGTGGTAGTGATGAAAATGTCATACTACCTGCAGAAAAGGATGGACGTGTCTACTGCATTGTGAATGTAGGTAATACAAATAATCTGAGTGTACAAAACAATCAAGCAGTAGAACAGGTGAACCTAGCACCAAATGAATTTGCCATGTTAGTCAGTGATGCATCTGCATGGTATTTGATTTTGAATGTAGATAACAAATAACAGGTGACACGTGGGTACAGAACGTCTATACAGCCCCAGAATCAGAATACATGAGGTACTGGAACGAAACAGAGCATGCACTGTAGACCTACCTGTCTATAGAGACAATGCACTGCAGTCACCTACCTCTGCCTATTTCAAACTGGTAGACCCAGAGGGCAATGATGTCATAGCCCGTACTGCTGTGTCTGTGGTTGCAAATGTTGCTACCTACTCTATCAGTCCTGCAGAACTGCCTACTACCCTACGTTTGTCAGATGGGTACATGCAGTTCTGGGAACTGATTATAGATGGGGTCACCCACACATTCAAAAAACCCAGTGCTATCTGTTTGTCTGCCCTGTATCCTGTCATCAGTGATTTAGATTTAGAAGCAGAGTACAGTGACCTGTCAACAATCAGACCCAGTAGTCTAGGCAGTTCATATCAAACCTATATCGATGAAGCATGGGTACAACTCATTCAACGTATCCGTGATTTGGGTAACATTGAATACTTGATTATGTCACCCCAGTCACTACGTGCAGCGCATAAAAATCTGACCTTCTATCTGATTTTCAAAGACATGGATAGTAGTGGTCTAGGTGAAGGTAGATACCTTGATTTAGCCCGTACCCACAGAAAAGAAATGGAGTTCGATTTCAAACGTCTGAAGTTTACCTATGACATGAATCAAGATGGTAGGGCAGACAATGAAAACCACAGACGTGCATCACTGGGTGTGATCTACACATCTGCACCACCTACATGGTACAGGCGGTACTAGATGTCTGCAGTATCTCTATCAACAATCAGAAAAAGGTTTGCATCTGCAGTCACTACCCTGTCAGGTTTTGATGAATCACGTAACCCATTTGATGGGTATGGACGTTCACCAAATACGATAGCCCACAAACGTTTCAGTGTGGGTGTGGGTACTGTCACCAGTAGAGAGGATGACAGGCAGCGTAGGTCAGATGGTATCATGACAGATACACAGATGTCAGTCAGGTTTGCATTCAGAATCAGACCAAAAGACCAGATAGAGTCATATGACAATGCACTAGACGCTGCAGAACAGGTCATAGAAATCATCACAAACAGAAGTACACCACTGCATGACAGTCTGCAAATCAGATTCACAGGTCTAGACAATGAACTAGCAGACTCTGGTGAATGGTGTACGCTCACACTATCATTTTCAGTTTTACATTACATTCAACTCACATAACAGAGGTTTATCATGGCAGAGAGTTTAGTAGTCGGTACACGTCGTGACGGTACTATCACAATCACAGACAATGCTGCAGCATCATATGTAGTATCATTTGAGGTAGGTGACTTCAGTTCATCAGAACCACTTGCAGACCGTGTAGTCATCCGTGATAGAGGTGCTATTGTCGGTCTACGTAAAGGGGATGACCCAGTCATCACATTTTCATTCAGTGTACACATGCGTTCACTTACAGACACCACAGGTGACAACCTTCTAGACCGTATCTACAATAGAGGTTTTCACAATGCAGTACCCCTGTCATCAACAGGTGGCGATGGTTTTGAACAGTTCCTGCAGTCTGTAGAGTTCAAATGTGACACCAGTGCAGTGGGGTCAGGTAAAACATACACGGCTACCTACTCTAAATGTTTGTTAGAAGTGACAAACCTGTCTGAATCTGCAGATGGTAACACTATTGAAATCAGTGGTGAATGCTACGATGGTGTAGCATATGCACAAACCTAACATTGCATAACATTTCATTGACTGAAGGGGGTCAACATGAAAATAACATTAAATACATTTGGTGACCTTGAATGCACCATACCATCACTGTCTACCTGTTTTGACATCATATCACAGTGGTCTGATGACCAGAACAGGTCAGTGACTGGTAGACTGTGTGCCATTGCCATTTGTCTCTGTGCATCTGACCATCGTTTGCCCAAACAGAGACACGTGACAAACACAGTAGACTATGGGTCAAAATGTCTAGATGTTTTACTAGGTGCAGATGTACCAGTAGGTCAGATTCTAGAATCTGGTATGCAGTGTATATCACTCATGGCACAGGCACTACCATCATCAGTAGAGGTTGCAGAAACTGAAGTTTTTATAGAACCACCAGAGCAGGACATGTAGAGAGGCATGCATTTGCTATTTCTAGGTTCTGGGGACGTGACCCAGACTGGTATTCAAATCTGGGTTCTGATTTGCAGGCACGTTTGTATGTAGACTACATGATGTGCCATGAATCAAAGAAGGATGCAGACACAAAGAATACACAGGCAAAACTAGACAGAATCAAAAAATGGAAACAAGCAAATGACGACACTGCGATACGGTAAAGGCAAAGGGTCAATAGAAATCAAAGGTAAAGACCGTGACATGTACCTAGACATCATCAGGTCTGCAGATTCTATTGTAGTAAAGGTTCTAGAGGACACCACAAAGAAACTAGCACAGGACAGTGAAAAACAGTGGTTAACACGTCAGCCTAAATATGGTGAATCACAGGGGTCAAGGTTCATGCACAAAACTGGTATCAGAATCATACCACCTCACACCATAGAAGCATTTGTAGAGAACACTGCACCATATGCCTATGCAATCAGAGTAGGTAGGGAATCTAGTACAAACATCAGACAGGGCAAACGGCTTGCAGATGTAGTTCTATGGTCACCTGCACAGAAAAGTGTACAGAAGGTGCTGCAACAGATTGCAGATGCCACAGTCAAACGTATCAAGGCATCAAAATGACAGAGGTTGTCAGACATTTGAATGCACGTCTGTATTCATGGTGTCTGTTCACCTGTATAGTCTGCATTGTGATATGGTGTAGTGTATCAGAGGTGACACATGGCAGACGTTAACAAATCTGTGAATATAGCATTCACGGCATCCACACAGAACCTAGAAAATAATCTAAAAAAGATACCCAATATCACAGATGCACAGGCATCAAAGGCTGCGAAGGAACTGGGTAAAAACTTCGATAAAATGGATAAATCTGCTGAAAAGACCAGTAGGTCTATCAGTGCAAAAATGAAGAAACTGGGCAAATCATTTGCAGCAGTGGGTGCAGCAGTAGCAGCAACAGGTGCAGCAGCAGTAGCATTTGGTCAGAAAATGGCAGACCTGACAAATGAACTGGTAGATGCTTCAGCAAAATCTGGGATAGCAGTAGACACACTTGCAGGTCTACGACTAGCAGCAGAGGGTTCTGGGCTAGCATTTGGAAATCTAGAGGGTGGTCTGATTAAGTTTCAGAGTGCTATGGACTCTGCAAATATGGGTAGTAAACTGACTGCAGATGCATTCAAATCATTAGGTGTAGATGTTGCAGATGCAGATGGTAACCTACGTGATGCAGACACGGTATTCAATGAGGCAGTGAAGTCACTGGGGCAACTTGAAAACACCACAGAACGAAATGCAAAGGCTATGATACTGTTTGGTAGGTCTGGTGGTGCATCCCTGATTCAGTCTGGTGCACTTGAAAATCTAGAGTCTATGACAGAACTGGCTACACAGTTTGGTGTCAGTGTAGAACAGGATGCTGTGGCATCTATGGCAACATTCCAGAGAAAAATGGCAGAGTTTGGAACGGTGGCAATGGGTACTATGCAGTCAGTATTTGAATCTGTTGCAGGTAAAAACAGTCTAAATATGGGTATAGAGTTTGCCACCAAATCAGTCATATTTCTAGGGTCTATCACTAAAGATGTCATGGCAGTAGTGGGTCAGTCATTTGAAAACATTTTCATATTGGGACAGGCTGCATTTTTAGCAATGACAGGTGAGGTAGACAGGGCACAGGTCATACTGCAAGACAATGCCCGTGAACTGGATGCAGCCTACACAAATCTAGGCAGTACATTCACACGTGCTACTGATGAGGTAGCAAAGTTTGAACGTCTGTCTGCTGCATCAGTAGCCCCTGCAAAAATGGGTCAGACTGCAGATGCAACAAAACGTGCAGCAGATGAAATGAACAACCTGAATGATGCTGCAAAACAAGTACAGGCAGTAATCAACAAAACCACAGAAGCAGTATCAGATGTCATTCTGCAGAATGTAGAACTAGAAGATCAACTGACAGACAGACTGACACCAGAGTATGAAAAACAGGTGCAGCAGATAAAAGAACTGGGGCAGGCTATTGATTCACAAATCAACAGTATACAATCAGAAATAGATGCACTGATAGATGCTGCACAGGCACGTGAACTTTCTGTAGATGAACAGAATGCACTACTGTTGCTGACTGATGAACTGCAGAACCTAGAAGAAACAGGGGCACAGAACAGGCTGCAGGAACTAAAAGAAATAGAAGCACTGAATGCAGAGATAGAAAAGAAAAGACTAGAGGACATAGACAAACGTGCAAAGGCAGAAAAGGATGCACAGGATGACATCATACGTAGTCAACAGGATGCAATCAACCGTGTAGCAGACGTTGGGTCAAACTTTGTGAATGTTATCACTGCACTGTCAGATTTGATGTCTGTAGCGCATGAACAACAGATAGAACAGTTTAGAACACGGGCTGATGATGAACAGGCTGCAATAGACAAAATGGTCAAAGATGGTGTGATCACTGCACAACAGGCTGCAGAACACAAAGCATCTATAGAAAAAGGTTTTCAGGCGCAGGTGCAGGAACTGAAACTGAAGGAGTTCAAACTGAATCAGACTGCAGCTATAGCAGACATTGCATTCAGCACTGCAAAGGCAGTAGCGCAGGCACTTGCACTGCCACCTGTGGCACGTGGTGCAACGATAGCAGCAGTTCTAGCAGCATCAGGTCTACAGACTGCTGCAGTCATGGCACAGTCACCACCAAAGTTTGATGTAGGTGGCATGGTTGGTTCATCCAGTAGTGCACCTGATGTAGTACAGGCAAATCTATTAAGTGGTGAGGCAGTCCTAGACAGGTCTACAGTATCATCACTAGGTGGTGCAGAGGGTGTCAGACGTTTGCAGAATCAGACTGGGCAGATGGGTGCACCCATCATCATTCAACCGTTCAAACATTTTGATAGATACACACGTGCAGTAGCACGAATGACCCCACGTAGAATAGGGTCAGGGGCATACTAACATGGCAGATATAACACCATCACACCTACGTGGTTTCATTGCACCATTCAAGTTCACCAGTGACCACTGGTGGTCATCAGAATCAAGTCTGACACAGAATGGTGAATTTGCAGGGATACCCACGTCAACCAGTGACCCAGATTTGCAGATAGTCACAAAGGGTACACAGACCCAAACTATAGAGGTGGTCACAAAAAGGGCAGGGCATGTCACAGATAATGCAGGGCACGTTTGGAAATATGAGGGTGATGCAGCACACTATGGTGCAGAGCCTCCAAACAAAATAACAGATGTGCAGATGTTGCAGTCACAGTCATTGAATACATCATACACACCACGTAAAGCACTCAGACTGTCTACAGGTACTGTACTCATAGCAAACGAATATGTGACAGTGACACTGAATCAGTCACGTGTGGGTAGAATCAGCACCACAGGCACGTACAGTAGTGTCACCATAGATGAACAGGACAACAGTAGTCTAGTAGGTAACAAACGTTTCCCTACAATCTGTGAACTGTCAGATGGGTCTGTACTGTGTGCAGTGTGGGTGATTGACCCTGTCAAAAGTGTAGCAAACATTCACATACACAGGTCAGTAGACGATGGGCAGACCTTTGAACTGGTGTCTAGCAAGGCACTACCAGAAGACATAGATGTAGATGGTACAACAGGTGCAGGGGCATCTGGTTTTGATTTGCAACCACTTGCACTAGCTGCATCTACACATCAGGTACTGTTGATTGCAGGTCTGTATCTACATGACACATCTGTCAGTTTTGGCAGTAGAATCACCCAGTATGCATCATCAAACAGTGGTATGACGTTTGACTATGTTGATCAGGCTGAAGCATCTGATGGGTCACACTTCTATCTACCACAGGTGGTAGAACATAATGGTGTGTTCATCATAGGGTACATATCCAGTACAGATAGTGTCAGTTTTACCCGTATATCATCAGCATTTGACAGTGTTTTTAATCTACTGGGCATAATCTCTGCCAGTACCTTCACTGCATCACTTGCAGTAGGGTCTAGTAATCGTCTGATAGATGGTGACATCACCATGTCAAAGGACACAGATGGTAGGTTGTATTTTTATGCAGCAGCATACCATGCAACATTTGCAGGCTCACAGGTGCATGGTGCATATAGTGACCTAGCAGGTATCGGTGTAGAGGACTATGCATCAAAGTGGGAATACTTTGGCGGGGCTGCATCATTTGGTGCATCTACTGTCTATAACAACGTAGTGACCGTAACAGGTGCAGGCATCATCAATCTGCAGACATGTGCAGGTCAGGGTGAACAGTTATTATTTTGTAACTGGAATAATCAGGGCACAAACAATCTAGCAGACAGTCTACTGATGGTCAGTCTAGGTGTGTGGTCTACTCAGCAGTACCCACGTCTAGGTGCATACCCTGATGACTATGAATGGGGCTATAACCGTAGTGACTGGGTTGCAGCAGATCTACCTGCACAGGGTGGTGTGTGGACACGTACAATATCAGGTGCACCTGTAGAGGCACTAGGTGGTGACCATATCACACTGACATGTGCTGCAGGAGAAACTGTAAACTATGTACAGACCATCACAGACAAAACAAATGGTGCACTGATTCACACAAAACTGTCAAATGTCACAGGTGGGTCAGCATTGAATGGTGCTATATTTGGTGTACAGATTCAGACACAGACAAACACCGATACCTACTATTTGCAGGTTTTAGTAACAAATAATGCTATCTATGTTTATGACGTGCATGCAGGGTATGGTTCTGCCCTTGCATCTGCAACAGGTTTGACACTGACAGATGGTGTGCAGATTCTATTGTATCTAGATAACAAAACTGGGGATGTGTTTGTCAACTATGCTGCAGCAGGTTCACCACTGCAGTATGTAGAACTGACAGGAACACTAACAACAGATTCTAACACTACTCAAAAAATAGAATGGGGTAGTAGGTTCACTGGTGTATTCACAGGTAGTTTATCATGTGACTATCATTTCTTTTCATATGGTGTAGGGGCTGCAAACGGTATAGAATGGAAACGTGGGGACACAAATGCACGTCAGTATGCAGGTAGGGGATTTTTCACCACAGTGAAGGATGGTCTGGAACTGTCTACACTAGATGGTGCAGCACGTGAGGGTGATACATATACCATCACACCCCAGTATGGTTCACCAGTGCAACGTGTTCTGCACACAGTATCACCATCACCAGATGTAGGGTGGATGACAGACACAGTAGCAAATGCAGATGTAGACCTAGTGCCTGCACAAACCATTGCATTCATGATGAATACCAGTTTACAGGGTACTGCAGTCACCCATACCCAGTCAGAGGCAACAGGTCTGCATTTGAGTGGTATCAACTTCAAACAGTTTGTAGTACAGACACACAATGGTACAACATGGTCAAGTGTTGCAACAGTCAACAATACAGTGAATGGTGCATCTGGTTTTGCCTTCAGTAGAGTGGGTGCAGCCTTGACCAGTACAGCAGGGTCTGGTGTGTATCTACATCTGAATGAATGTGCACAGTGGTCAGTGTTGATTGATGATGGTGCAGGCAACGTAGTGCAACGTGTAGTAGAATCAAATGGGTCTGGTGTACTGGCAGCAACATCATCAAAACGTGCATATCTATCACTAGCAGGTGTCAAACAGACAGACCCTACATCAGGCACTGCATATTTGATACCATCTGCCTGCAGTGTGATTCTGAATGCTAGTGAATACACAGGTGTCAGAATAGTCATCACGTCCCAGAAAACTGCACAGGGACGTTTTGAAATAGGTACGATGGTACTGGGTTCTGTGGTCATCACGTCACCCCAGTATGGTCGTGGTCGTACTATTTCATTTGAATCAAATGTGATTGAATCAGAAATGCCATCTGGGACACTGTACAGTCAGAGACAGGGCGCAGGTGGTAGAGTCATCAGAGTAGCGTGGACAGATGGGGTAGATACGTCATCATTGTTTGCAGACCCTGCAGACCCAGACTACTATAATCTGTTTGCAGGTGACCCCATTGCAGCACGTGGTGATGCCCCTATGAATATGATGGGTCTGGTGCAGTATGTAGATGGGTCACGTGATGCAGTGGTGTATCTACCTTCACTGCCAAAACTACCCAGTACACACATCACACTGAATAGATACCATGAACACATGCTGTGCACACTGGGTACAGATGTACAGATAGAACATGTCATAGGTGATGAACTGCAGACAAACAATACTGGTGAAGTATTCAGAGTGTCTACAGTGCTACTACGTGAGGTCAGATAGATGTCAGATGTATATACACGTCATGAACTGATGGGTGCTAGACCTGTATTCTGTGTGCAGTTTGATTTTGCAGGCAAAACACACAGGTACAGTACAGAGTACATCACCCTGACTGCAGAGGATGGTGATGTCTATGAATACCTACCTACCATCAGAGATTTTGACTACACAGAATCTGCACCCATCCTAGCCCCAGATGTAGAGGACAACATAGTGATGATGGGTCTAGTGCTGCAGGACGTGAATGTACTAGAACAGTGGGCACGTGGTATCAGTCTAGAAGGTACAGATGCAGAGTTTTTCTATGTTCTCACAAAGAATGAACAGGTGCAACAGACATACAGTCAGAGGGTGATACTGTACAGAGGTTTGATACAGTCACCACAGATAGGTGACCCTGATGACCTTGATGATTTTGTGTCATTCAGTATAGAGTCACCACCCTATGATGCATCAAATCTACTGATGGATTCAAACAAGTACATAGACGATAGATTCAGCAACAGACACATAGATACAGCAGATGGTAAACCATACCCCATAGTTCTGGGGTCAGCAGGGTACAAGGTCAGACAGACAGAGGGTACAGAGAAAAATATCTATGCTCTACCTGCCTACTGCACAAAAGTGTTTTCTAGTGGTAGTGCACATTTTATGATTGCAGGTCATGCAGTAGATGCTACACAGGCAGTGATACAGGATGATAATTATGAATCTGCTACAAAGGCAGTACAGTTTGCAAATGATGGTAGAGGTAACATCTATTCATACATAGAACTGACTGCAGCAGATGGTGTTGCTATGCCAAATCATGCAGGTGCAGGTGACAGTAGGCAGTGGTGGTTCTATATGACAGGTGGTGGTCTATCAAACCAGTATGGTGATGGTGATCTGTCACGGGGTGGGGACATCTGCAGATGGGCACTGACTAGGTCTGGTACACGTTTTGATGATGCTGCATGGGCAAACCTGTCAGTGATTCTAAATCAGTACAGTTTTGCAGGGTACATCACAGACCCAGATGTGTCTGCATTTGAGTGGTTACAGGCAAACATTCTGCCCCATCTGCCCATATCCGTGCAAGTCGGTGCACGTGGTCTACGTCCTATACTGAATCAGATGTGGGCACTGACACATCTGTCATCAGTTACATCTATCAGTGTGGGGGATGATAAAGAATGTATCCAGACCAGTCCTATAACGTCATTCAGAGACACAACAGACCTTGTAAATGTGGTGACCCTACGATATGCAAAACGGGGTCACGACCAGTCACACACAAACATGGTCAGAATCACAGATGTACCACTAGAGTCATACGACCTACCCACAAACTTTTCAAAAAAGAGTGTGAATCTGTACGGGCACAAACCTGCAACCATAGAGGCAGACTACATCTATGACAGAGACACTGCAGTCAAGGTTGCTATGGAGACAGTCAGATCAAACTGTCTACCAGTCTATACTGTTGATGTAGATGCTGCTGCAGAACTGGGATACCTCAGAGTGGGTGACTTGATAGATGTGACCATAGAACGGTATTTTGTACTGAACAGACGTATGATAGTATCTGCAAAGGTGTGGAAAGGTAACAGGTGGACGTTCACCCTATTATTTGAATGATGACAGGACACGTCACAGACCGTGACACACAGTGCACAGGTGGTATAGTAGGTGTATCATGATGATTTTTCTAGACAGACAGCATCTGGGCAAACCCAATAGGTGGAATGATGAAGGGGCTGCAAATGCAGAGGTGACAGAAACCTATTTGACATCCCAGTACATATTTCATGCAGAGAACCATCTACGTATGCAGGGGTTTGATGTCTGTGTATTGACAGATGGATGGTATACAGATAGACACAGACGTGTAAATGACTATTGTGCAAATGTAAATGGTAAATGTGTCTACATCGCTTGCCACGTGAATGCAGGTGGTGGGTCATATGGGGCATCATTCTATGACCACAGGTCTACATCTGGGGCAGGTCTAGCGCATGCCATAAACCTACGACTATTGAACGCATGCCCAGAACTAGCAGATGCAAAGACCATACCATCTGCCCCTGATGACTGGACAAAAAATGCATACAGTACAATCTGCAACGTGGGTAAACCTATTGCAGTATGTTTTGAACCACTATTTATAGACTGCCCTGACCATGCAGCACTGACCACACCAGAGGGTATCAAACGTGTGGGTGTAGCACTGGCAGAGGGTATTCAGTATCACCTTGAAAACAGTTAACAGAGGTAAATCATGCAACTAGATTGGAAAAAAATCAAAATGGTATCACAGATTCTGAAACAACTCTACCCAATAGTGGTAGAGATCGTAGACGATATACAAGCAGCAAAATCAGAGGACTCTGATGGAGGTGCAAAGGTGACCCGTGATGAACGTCAAGAAATCATCATAGAACACATCCTAGACCTACCTGCAAAACTAGAACCCATACTGAAAAATCTGTAGGGGTCTGTGATGCCAGAACAGGAGATACTGACATTTTTGATGAATGGTGCACCTAATGTAGGTTTTGCCATGTTTCTACTGTGGCAGTATAAAGAGCAGCAGAAAAGATCAGATGCACGTGAAAAACGGTATGAGGCACAGATGGTTGATGTCCGTGCAAGGTATGACAAGGTCATATCAGATATGCAAGACAAAGAAGATGTGATGCGTCAAACACTGGTCAAAGAGATAAACGACCTAGACAAAAAGGTCAGCCTGTTAGAACAGAAACTAGACATCATATGCAAGGTGGTTGACGAAATTAAAGCAAGTTTCCAGAGGGGTGCGTAATGCCAGTAGTAAAGGTCAAAGGTGGGTACAAATCACATGCAGGTTCAAAGAAGGTGCACAGACGAAAAAGGGCAGCACAGAAACAAATGCAAGCGATAAAAGCAAGCAAAAAAATGTACTGAACAGAGCACTGACCAAAACACTGCAAAATGGTCTATTTTATACCTGTTTTATGTACTGGTATTCTAACTATTTTGTCAAACATGTTTTACATCCAGTGACATAAAAAACATACCTCTGACAGGCTCTAGAATGGATTCTGACAGATTTTAAACTGTTAGAGGTATACTAGTATAAAAAAGTTTCTAGGACGATTTCGGACTTTTTTTGTCCGGACGTTCTATACCCCTGTTCAGTACAATAGAAAAAACTGTCTGTTTTTTGGTCATCATAGTACCCCTACATTAGGCAGTGGGTCAGTGATACAAGTGACAAAAAACAGGTAGCAGTCATATGCATCTGCATAGGCTGTGTGTGCATCATCATGTGACCATTTGTAGTAGTCTCTGATAGCAGATAGGGATGGACTGCGTAGGGGCAGAAATGTGTATGCTAGTGTTTGTGTACACATATGTCTGTGTGTGATTCTGTAGCAGTGATGGGTTAACCACTTCATTTCGAACAGTACATTATGTGCACAGATAATACCATCTGACAGTATCTGTGATACCTCTGCAACGACATCTGCCCACACAGGTGCATCTGCCCAGTCAGATTCATTGTACCCATTCACATTCAGTGATGCAGGGTCTGCAGTCTCTATGTGTACTGGTTTGATTTTGGTGCAGTAGATGTTGTCAAGTGTTTTGCCCCAGTCCTTTGAAGTCAAGATACATATGTCTATGATTTCACCATGAACAGGGTCTAGGTGTGTAGTCTCCAAATCAACAAAATGAATGGTTCTGGGGTTCTGTAAATCCATGTCATACCTCTATCTGACCCATAGTATCAGATTTTGCACCACGTCTGCAGACATCTGCACCATATATATGTGTAAAATGTCCAAAATAAAACACGTACCGGTACTATCGGCATCATAGATAGGTAAAATCTGCATATTTTGTACATTAAAACAGTTCACAGTGTAAACAGTGTTTGACATATCTGCATACATCCGTTAACTTTATACCAGATAGACGAACTATCTAAAACCAAATAACCAAACAGAGGTCAACAATGACAAAACAACAAGCAAAGGCTGCAGGTGAAAACTTTGGTATCTTCATGGTGTGTGTGGGGCTTGCAGCCCTGTACATGCCTTTTATGCGTATACTGGTGGACGTAGCAGTATGGGTGAATGGGGGTGCACAATGACATATGAAATAGTAGATGGGTCATATGGTGTACGATGGTCACAAATATGTACACCAGACAAAAGTGTGTGGGTGTATAATGCCAGCAATCAGCAAGAATGGCAAATACAAATGAGACTAGACAGTAGAAATCATCATGATGTACCAGATTACATCTATGGTAGAGTCTACAAACATACCATACCAAAACTGACATACAGTCTAAATATAATCACAGAAACAGAAACTGTAGAGCCTATTCAACGTGTGTATTTTGATTCAGTAGAGGCAGCACTAGACCGTGCACAGACATTTATAGAACAGGTAGTAAATAGGGGTGCACAATGACACCAGAACAGTACATACAACAGAAGCAGATGGTGCAACAGATTCAGAAGTACATGAATGAACTGGGGTGGTCTGATGTAGACCTGCACAGGGTCACACTGATCAGTCTGCAGAACATTGACGACATTCTGAAGTGCAAAAAACCACCCACCTACTATCAGTTACTAAATATCGTCAACAAAATCAACAAACAGTACCCTGCTGCAATGCACTGGGGTATTCATCATGCAATCATCATCAAACCAACAATGACAGAGGACAAAAGAAAATGACAGAATCAAAATCAACTAGAGACTACATTAGAAACTGGGGCAGAACTGCAGCACGTGAACACAAAAAAAAGACCTTTCAGATTCATAATGGTGGTCTAAATATTGGACAGGTCAAGGTGCAATGGTGTGAATCTGAAAATGATTTCATATGGGTTGCAGTCCTGTACAGTTCTGGTATGATGGTCAAACATTTGTCAGAATCAAATGCTAAGTTTGCAGTTCACCAAATGTATTATGACATGATGTCTACTCTGACATTTGGTGCATGGTTACGTGTCATGTGTAGATTGCATCAAATGACCATTGCAGGACTGGCAGAACGTCTAGGTGTCACACGTCAGACTGTACACAACTGGGTCAAGGGTACACGTCAGTGTGGTGACCTGTACATCTACAATCAGATTGCAGCAATGTTTGCAGAACTAGAGCAGATGTCACAAAAGGATATGCTAGGTCACATGTCTCTACTGTTCAGAGGTGACAGATGATCAAACTGGGTTCACTTTTCAGTGGTATAGGTGGTTTTGAACTGGGGTTAGAACGTGCACTGCCCCAGTGCAAGACCATCTGGCAGGTAGAACAGAATCAGTTCTGTCAGTCTGTACTGCGTAAACACTGGGCAGATGCAATCATCTATGATGACATACGTACAGTAGGTGCACACAATCTAGAATCAGTAGATGTACTGTGTGGTGGTTTCCCATGTCAGGACATATCAATAGCTGGAAAAAAAAGAGGTATTAACAATGGTAAAAAGTCTAGTCTTTACTACGAAATGTTTAGGGTCATTTGCGAAATACGACCCAGAATTATCGTCCTTGAGAACGTTGCAGCAATCCTTCGATTGGGGGGACATGACGTATTTAGAACCCTTGCCGAAGCAGGGTATGATGCAGAATGGTGTACTATACAAACTGGAAAAGATTTTGGTTTACCCCATATCAGAAAAAGATGGTTTTGTGTTGCCTACCCCCACAGCAAGCGACGTGAAACGGGCAAAAATATCACCCGCAGATTTGAAATCAAAGGACAGAGGATATGGTCTGAGCCTACCAGCAGCAGTATTGAAATATGTAACACTACCCACACCCACAGCAAAACTGCCAGCGATGCAACCACATCACCCTGCAGCATGGCGCAGACGCAAAATACACAACAACGGTGCAATGTTACCGATAGTAATTTGCGAAAAACTGAACATAACAGAGGCAGATGCAATAAAACGTGGCGCACGATTGAACCCATCATTTGTAGAGGCAATGATGGGTTTCCCAATGGACTGGACAAAACCACGATCAGAGAACACAACAAACGACTGAAGGCACTGGGCAATGCAATCACACCACAGGCATCTGAATGGGTAGGTAGACAGATTCTGCAGAGTGGACTACTAGATGACCTAATACAGTAGGTTATATCTGCACCACACTGGGGTATCGGTCTGACTGATACCCCTATTTTGTTTTAGACCCATTCTAGGTCATCAGTGCTGTCATCCTCATCAGGCAGCAGTGTCTGCAGTTCCATATGGGTCAGGGTCTGCAAGGCGCAATGGATCACATCTAGTGTTTTTGGATGTTCATGGTGTTCATCAAATGACACACCATCATCAGAAAACTCTGCATACATGACAGGCTCTACACCATCTATGATGTACCCTGCACCATCATCATGTACATACAATAGTTCTAGAGCATCTAGAGCATGTTCAAAGTGCTCTGCAGCCTGTTCTGGGTCTATAGGGTGTTCTGTTCTGATGCCACGTAGCAACATTTTAACCAGTCTGACTATGCCCTGCTCTGATGTACTCATATCTGACCTCTGTATGCCCCTGTGACGTGTTTTATCAACATCTAGATAGTATCACATAATGTGACCCATTACAGGTCATGTACAGAGCCTGTCACAGGTGTCACACATGCTGACAGATTCTAAACATACCCTAGAACCCGTGCCAAATATGCTAGATGTAGGTCATTTGGCACGGATTCTAAGAAAATGTTTTTTTCTACGTTTTGGTGTGACAGTATGACAGGTGTATCAGAGCATCCATTTTTACAGGTCTATGAAGTGTCACACATGGTGTCACACATAAACTTAATAGGTGTCTATCCGTGACACCTGTGTCACCCATCTGCAAAAAGTGGTGTGACACCTAGATTTTTTGGTGACAGAAATGTCAGAACCCCATATACTGACAATGCCTGCACAGGTGTTTCGACAAACCAACCTGCACAGGCAAAACCAAATAAACAAACAATCAACAGAGGTATAGCCCCTATGACTGAATACAGTATATCACGTTCGTGTCTATCTGACACACATTATGACCCAGAAAACTGGTCACTCACATGCACCCATCACCCTGCCCCTTCAGATGGATGGTACACCACAAACAATCTAAAAAATTCACAGGTACGTTCTGTAGCACTTGCATCTATTATTTCAACCATGTTGCAGGTTGATGACCTGTCAGAGACAGAGAAAAAAGGCAAGGTTACAGAACACGGTAAACTTCATGCAGGCATATTTGCCCCAGTCACATGGTCAGACTTGACAGGAAACAGGGCAAAATCAAAAGTAGACACAGTGCATGCTATGGTATTTGATTTTGATGGTCTGACAGATGAACAGATGTCTGCAACACTAGATGCCTTTGATGGTATCTGCCATGTAGCCTATTCATCATTCAGCCACAAATCACCTGCAAAAAAGGGTCTGTGTGCATTCAGAGTCATCGTACCATTTGATGAACCAGTACAGGCATCTGACTACATCACACAGGATAGACGTGGGGTCTGGTATGCAATAGAACAAATGATGCCCCATCTGGATGAATCAACAAAAGACCCTAGCAGATTTTGGTTCAAACCTTCATACAGAGTAGACAGAGCAGGTACAGAATGGATGCAGTCAGGGTCTGGGTCTGTGTTTAAGGCATCTGCACTGATAGATGCAGGATATGCAATCAACACAGGCACATCTGCCAGTACAACTACATCTGCCAGTACAACCACAGGTGCAGCGCAGCAGACAACAGAGACAGAATCTGCAGATGCCCCTGACAGATACAGACGTGACATTGTGACAGGTGCACACTTGATCACAGATGCCACAGGTACACCCAGACCATTCATGTACTACATAGAAAACTGGGACACACTACAAAAAAATCAATCAGGCAACATACAATGCATAGCAGAGGGTGGTCAGTCTGTGGGTGGTGCATTCATTTCACGACGTGCAAACACACTGACAGGTATCTGCAGATACAGATGCACATCAGGCAGAAACAGAACACACCATGACTGCATAATCTCTGACAGTGGTATAGAGGTGTCATACTCAAACAGAGGTGGGTCATGGACACCACTGGACACTGTTGATAACATCATCATCATGGTAGGGCTTCTAGACCTTGATTTGTGGATGTGCAAACGTACAGGATACACATGGTTTAATGGTGAACGTTTCTGTGACCATCACTACACACAGATTCAGTCACAACTACGTAGACGTTTCTACCCATCACGTAGACTAGGCAAAATGGCAGTGATAGATGCCATAGAATCATACTGCCATCAAAACCAACGTGACACACTGGTAGAGTATCTAGACAGTCTAGAATGGGATGGTACACCACGTCTGCAGCATCTGTTTTCAAAATACTTGAATGCAAATGACACACAAATGAACAAAATATATGCAGAAAAATGGGCAGTGTCTGCAGTAGCACGTGCATATGACTGGGGCTGCAAGGTAGACACCATGCTGATTCTGAAGGATGTGCAGGGTGCAGGTAAATCAGAGTTTTTTCGTATCATTGCAGGCAGATGCCCATCAGGTCAGTCATTTTTCAGTGATGCAAAAATAGATGTGTCTACTGTCGATGGTTTGACAAAACTGCGACTAGCATGGATACATGAGTGGGCAGAACTGTCTGGTATGGGACGTGCAGAGGTCAATGACGTTAAAAGGTTTCTGACCCTTCAGGAGGATCAATACAGACCCAAATACGGACGTAAAGAAGTAGTGATGCCACGTCATTCTGTCATTGTTGGTACAGTCAATGATGATGAGATACTGCAGGACAGCACAGGGTCTAGACGTTTCTGGATCGTAGAGGGTGGTGGTACAGATGGTGAACGTTCATATGACCCAGAAGAACTGTCTGCAGAACGTGATGCACTATGGGCTGAAGCAGTGCACCTATACAAATCAGGCATGCAGTTTTGGTTGACTGCTGCAGAGCAGAACCTGTCAAATGCATCAAACACACGTTTTGAAACTGTAGATGTACATGTGACCATGCTAGAGGAATGGATAGACCAGAACCCTACCAGAGTATTCACACTGTCAGACATGATAGATGAGGTGTACACTGAGGAGGTGGAGACAGATGCAGGGTCTGTCGTAAAAAGACACAAATCTGTCAGACCCAAATCATATTTAAGGTGGTATAGTGGTGCACTGAAAGGTTTAGGGGTCACCATGATGAACGATGGTAAACAGTGTAGATACAATGGTGTCAGAGGTAGATGGTACATAGCCCCAGACCGTGTTGATGATGGTGTAGTGATACCATCTACAGTCATGATAGGTGACAAACAGGTAGACATAGAACTACGTTTTGATGAATCAACAGGCAAACCTGTGCAAATGAGACAGGTGGGTCATGACTGGGTATCTGTGGACACTCTGCCAAATAAACTACAGAATGAACTCTACACACTGTATGATGGGGGCACACTACGTTTTGACCCTAACAAACGGACATACACCAAATGATACCCATAGATAAAAAGGAGTTCAACAAACTGAAGTGCAGGGGCATACTGTCAGAAATGGCAGTCCAAGAATGTGCAATCTGGCATCTAGATACATACAGTTCACTGACTGGGTATCTAGATTGCAGTCAGATTCTACTGACCAGAGACATCAAACCAGATGCCCCATATGACATCAGAGGGTATGCAGTCACTGGATGTTTTTTTGATGAGTTTACAATAGAAGTCAAGTCTGCTGCAAATGGGGGTAGGTATCGTACATTCTTTGCAGAACTCTATCAAGTGGGGTCAATGTCATACAGTGAATACTTGATACACCCACCTAGATTCATGGTCTATGTAGACACCATTCTGCAGAGACATTTCTGGTATGATGGTCAAACATTTGTCAATGCAGTCAAATCACAGTGGGCACATAGAATCTACAACAAACGTGGTACTGCAGCAGGCATACGTTTTGATTTTGCATCAAAAGAGTATGGATTTTTGTGGGCTAGTCCCCAGTGTAGATCACATGAGGACATCTACCACACTAGACAGGATGAAATCAAAATGATGATGCAAGTAGAAAAGAACATGCCTACAAACAAAATCTGTGAAGGTTTGCCAAATCTAACAGACAGAAATGTGATATAGTCTGCACATGCCTACACCTATTTCACGTGCATCATTTGGTGACTGGGTCTATGACCAAATCAGTCCAGTACAGGTCACTGTGCAGCATCTGTCAGACTACTCTGGTATTCACATCAGAACCCTGTACAGAATACTGAAGGGTGAAACTGTTTTGAGGTTTGATGACTGGTTATGGTTGGTAGAATGTGTAGCAGACATGACAGGTCAGGATATGACAGATGCAGTCAAATCTGCTGCAGAACATATGATACAGAACAGATAGGTGTAGAATGAATACAGAATACTGTGCAGTCTGTGGATGTGACCCATGTGACTGTGACTGGGGGCACAATGGCACAACAAATCACCATCATAGGCAGGTCAGCAAACAAACGAATAGAACGGGCTATACCCCAGTTCATGTCAAGGTTTGGAATGGCAAGGGATCAAGCAACAGCAACAGCAATACGTCTAGAGTCACTAGGCAGACTGCAGGTCAGTGGTGAACCTATCAACAAACCTGCAGCCACACGTGGTAAACCTATACCAGTGATGCCTGCAGCACTACAACAGGTATACAATCTGATGAAACGTGATAACACACCTAAAACTACACAGGTCACAGAGTCAGTAGACCAGATGTACACAAATGCATATGAAGCTGCAGCAGCCTCTAGAAAACCCCCACGTTCAAACAGGCTGCGCAGCAGAGTCACCAGAGGTAGATAATGGACAAAGACAAATACACAAAGCCTGCACTACGTGAACGTATCAAAAAACGTATAATGGCAGGTTCAAAGGGTGGTAAATCTGGTCAGTGGTCTGCACGTAAATCACAGATGTTAGTCAAACAATATGAGTCTGCAGGTGGTGGATATAAGAAACCAAAAGGTAGAACAAAGGCACAGAGGTCACTGACTAGGTGGACTGGTCAGGACTGGCAGTCTGCAGGTAAAAATGGTGTGTATTTACCAAAACGTGCAATCAGTGCATTGAAGGCTACACCAGAGGGTAGACGAAAACTAGCAAAGGCAAACAGAGCAAAACGGCGTGCCACCAGTAAAGGTCAACAGACTGCACGTACAGGTATCCACAAGGGCAAACAGAGGTGACACATGGCAAAACGTATAGATAAATCAAAACTATCATGCAACAAACCTAGACCCCTCCGACGTGGTGAAGCAGGTTATGGTGTCAAAAAACGTGTAGTGCTTGCATGCAAAGGTAAACAACAGAAACTGATCAAGTTTGGTGCAGTAGGTTTTAGACATAACTACAGTGCACCTGCAAATGAAAACTTTAGAGCACGGATGCAATGCGATTCAAAACCACCCAGTAAACTGACTGCACGATACTGGGCATGTGAATCACTGTGGGCACGTCGGAAAAAACGCACATGATGGTGAGGATAGACAGACAGGGCAAAATACCATCAAAAAAGAATCAAATGATAATCTGTGGTAGACGTTTGGTAAAAGACAACAGTGTCAGACAGTTTGAATCAGAACTACGTGCAGCAGCGATCATGACAATGACCTGTGCAGGGCTGCAGGCAACAGACAAACCTGTGTCACTGCATCTAGATGTTACATTCGGTGACAGACGTAGACGTGACGTACAAAACTGTTTTGGGTCTGTCTGTGATGCACTGAATGACATTGTATACAATGATGACTGCCAAATACAGACCATATCTGCCACAAAGAACTACAGCAAAGGTGAATGGTGTTATAGTATTATTATCAAAACAATATAAAAACAAAGGGATAGATACTATGGGCAGACACAGAAAACGACTGACACCCACTGATAAAATGTCATCATTTGGCATCTGGTTGGTAACACACATGAATGAATCAAACCTGACTGTACTGGATTTGGTAGAGCAGATAGGCATATCATATTCAGTCATCTATTCATGGATACGGGGCAACACTACACCACGCATACTGAATCTGATAGAGGTTTGTGACACACTATCACAGCATTCAGGCACACGACCATTTGACCTACTGTCAGAGGCTATAATAGTTTTTCCTGAAGCAGTCTATGCACAAAGAAGATGGATCAAGGCACACAGATCAACACAAAGGAATCAGAATCTTTTGGATGGTGAGACACTGAATGCAGGTGTAGATTCAAATGATGAACGTCTATACTTCATACCATTTGACAGAGCACTAGCAGCAGACAAACGTGCAGGTGACTTGACACCAGACATGACAGATGCAGAGTCTGATGCAGTAGAAGACACACTGCAGGTAGATAGTGTGATAAAATCAGTAGACCCGTGCACCTGCATTGA
>TARA_R100001440_G_scaffold22583_1_pt1 | contig 29678 bp, 54 predicted proteins | sample TARA_R100001440 | Tara Oceans TARA_R100001440 (sample SAMEA2622112) | marine metagenome | biome: marine biome (ENVO:00000447); feature: surface water layer (ENVO:00002042); material: "saline water (ENVO:00002010), including plankton (ENVO:xxxxxxxx)" | depth 5 m
CACTCCTGTTTCTATTGCTATGTTTGACAAATATCGTATTGATAGGGATGTATTTTACAACACCGCAAGAGTTGAATTTGGCATTGAAACCGATGAATGGGATTTTGTTATTGAATCTTATCGCCATTATTATCTTGAAGGTAAGTGGCGTTTTGCCGGTTGGCGAAAAAATCGTCGTCCTGAATGGTATCCTGAAAATTGGTATGCTATTCAATTTAACAAAGAAGTTCGTAGTTTCAATAAAAGAAACGGTGGAAATCTAAAACTAATGGAGGAATAAATATGGTAGACTTAAATATCAAAAAAGCAGAAGAAATGATTGAACAAATACATGCAATACTTAAAGATAGTTGTAGTCAAACTGAATCTTGGTCAGTTGACAACAGAGTTAAACTGTATAGGCTACATTTTATCAAGATATATGTTGATAAAATGATTTATGGCACCTCTAATGACGAAGTAGAGGATATGTTTGCAGAATGGAGTATTCCCAGATTGATTAATAAAGAAAAACCAGACGGATGGGAGGAATAAATATGAAAGAAAAAGAAATAACGTTTACGAAGAAAGATGTAGAATCAATGTCATTCAGCAGAGGTTCTTATTATTATACCATTACCTTTAGATTAAATGATGGGAAGCAACTTAGAGTTAGCCCAAATGAGTTAATGACTCTATTTAGGGCAAGTAATACTAAGAAGTTTAAAGCCTTTCTTAAGAGAAAATATTATCACTTGGAGAAATATATATGAAAGTACCAAAAGGAAATGAAGATATGATAAAAAATAATAAGAAGTTTGTTCTAGACAACATGACGAAAATTCACACTAATTTGGTGTTTCAGAACGAGACTACTCTTGATTTTGATGAGTATATTATCGCTCTTGCCATGATTCCTCTTACTTTTGAGGAACAGGCAAATATGAGAGGAATGAATGGTATGCAAGAATTAATGCAGTTTTTGGCCGCGTTTTTGCAAACAATCCCTGTAAAGGAGGAATATAAATGATAGAATGTATTAAATGTGATGCAATAGTCTTAGCCGCAACAGTTCATATTGGCCTACATAAATGCCATTGTCCTAAATGTGGTTATGAATTTTACCATCAAGAATATATGGGGGAATAAAAATGGAATGTATGAATTGTAATGGAACGGGATATATTTACAAAGAAGATAAAATTCATGATGTAATGGTGCGAGTAAAGTGCATTGATTGTATGCTTGAGGAAAAAATAAAAGAAGAACTGCTTTCAAAAATGCAAGTTCTTTTGGCTTCTGTGAGTCCACAAATGCTTGCTCGTTATGCTTCTATCGCAATCATTCACGCTGCTTATCAAAAGAATAGTGCTGATGCGTTAGAGCAACAAGTTCAGTCCAAAAATAAAATAGGTCTTTTGACTTGGATTTCAACTTTGGATTGATACAAAGGGCGTATGGTGTAATTGGATAGCATTCTGGCCTTCTAAGCCGGAGATTCGGGTTCAAATCCTGATATGCCCGCCAACTCAACAAAGTGTATAGGTTTCTTTTAAAATGACCTACGAATGGGTGCAAAGCCTAAAGGAGAAATAAATATGCAATTTTTAGCAGAAAAGAAAAAACCAGTAGAATTTAGGATAGTGGACGACGAGGAATTACCTCCCATTATCTTTACACAGAACGAAAATGACGAAGTAAAGGTTGTGATTAACACATATCACAAAATTTGGATTTGTCTGAACCGAAGAACAATTTTGGGTGCTTTAGATGCTTTAGGGGAAAAGATTGATACTATCTTAACTTCTCATCTATCCGACCAAAGAATGTTTGAAAAGCAGGATAGGGAGATGATTTGAATGTTTAAGGGACTATTTAAATTTATTGCAATCATTAGCATTTTTGGCCCATTATTTTTTCTCATTCATGGTGGTGATGATGAATGGTGATAACAAAATGCTTTTGTGGCGTTTATGGACAAATGACAAATTGTGATTCTTGTGGAAAACCAATGTGCCGTAAGTGTGCAAAGCATGAAATTGTACAAAACGAACTCTACATCAAACATAATGTTTGTTTGAAGAATAAACAAAAGAGGTGAATACCTATGAATAAAACAGAAACAGAAACAAAGAAGAACGATGATGCCCTTTATATGGGTGAAGAACATGGAGAGAACAAGGAGGAAGCAGAATGATAAAAATGCGGATTTTGAATGAGACAGGACACACCGAATTGACTTTGGAATCATCCGAAGTGATTGAGCAAATTGAAACCCACCCTACTCATTGGGTTTTCATTGACGGTGAATTGATGGCAAGAGAATCAATCCAAGAGATTGATTGGAATGTCGTTCAGTCTGTTGATTTAACGCCAGCAATCGTGGGCGGTCAATAAATCAGCATTTGCTGACTTCTACGGGGGAGGGGAACCTCCCCCTATTTGGGGGGAGAAATAATGGATTTAAAAAATTTTATATCTAAAGATGCTTTGCATCTAATGATTTCTTTAAATGGTTGGAAGCACCCCAGAACAAAAGAACTCGGAAATGTTTCGGTGTTTAAGCCGGACTTCTATGATACTGGGCATGTTATTGCTAAAACAGATAAAGCAATAATTCAAGCAAAGGGCTATACTGTCGTTCACTACAAAGAAAAAACATATTGTGATGTTGACGCTTTGTTAAAAGAACATGGTGTTGATGCAATACTTGATTTTAACAATTGGAATTTTGAAATAGAAAAGGAATGGGTTATTTTTAAAGGTGGAGAATGGCAAACATCTTTCACAACTTTGGATAAACTTCCAAAGAAAACAAAATACCGTTGTTGATGCTATGTTATCGTATGATGAAATGAAATTGGTTTGTATTTCATATATGGATGATTTTTCCAGAATCAATCAAAATAGATTGATGAGAACCATTGATTTATGCGATACAAACGGCGATGAAAGAGAAAAGAAGTTTCTTTTGAACAGCACACTTAACATTGTTCTTTGGGACTTTGAAGATGCAGTTCAAATGGGATTTCACAAATTTCTCAAAACTAAATTTGTAGAAAGACATGAAGCAATTCAATACCATGAGGCCAACAAACAAGATTGTTCGGGTTGTAAAATTTGTAGAATACAGGCGATGGTCTTATGAAAGAAAAAGACCCTGAATATCAAAAAAGCCATTGGTCTTACAAAAATAGGGTAGCAACCCGTTGTAGGATATGTGGAGGGCAATTAATTTTGCCAGAAGAATGTAGGGCAGAAATGCACCAAGAATGTAAAAAAAATATCAAAGATAACACATATATGATGTGATAGAATGAATGAAAGAAAATTAGAATTTAGAATTAGAAAACCAAACGATTCAGGAGAATATTGGACTGTTCCTGCAAGTATTCAGTCCATTGGCGATGATACTTCAATGTTGTTTAAAATTAGTAGAAACAGATATACTGCTAGTCCAAATCGACAATCAAAAGACCCCGTTCTCGGTGGTATAAATTATATGTTTCGTGATTTACTACAAATCAGGAGAAGAAGAAAATATACTTATTCGACTCAACCTGCGGAATATAAGGGCATTTTAAAAATTAAAGACTTGCCTATTATGATATCTAAAACAGACATTAGATATGAGATAAATGGAAAAGCACAGTCATTAAATACTATTTGTAGTGTCTTAGCGAGAGTCTTATTCAAAGCAACAACGACGGATGACACGAATGCTTTGATGAAGACTTTATATTCTCATTTAGATATTCCTGAACAAGTTAGATATGCTATTGAAAACAAAGTACCATATCACTTTTTCCATGAATTTGAAAAACATGAGGTTCGCCTCAATATTCAACAGATTGATTCTGATGAATATGCCATTGAAGTTAGCGATGGTGTTTGGGGAACAATGGCTACAAAAGATGTAGTAGTTTTTGTCAATACTTATCTACACGGTCATAAAAGAGGAAATTGGCATAGAGTTTCACCACAAAGCCTTTATGAGAGAACCGTTGGCAAAAAACCATCCGAATCTGATATTAAGGTCATGCGGGAATTCCTAAAACAGAACAGAACCTCTGCCATTGTAGAGCAAAGAGCAAGAGATTTAGTACAAGAAATGGAAATCCAATACAAAGAAAGAATTGAAGTGCGATGGGATAATAATAATATGCCAGAAAAAATCTTTGTTCGTGGAAATCAATACGATTGGTTGCTTACTTCAAGAGGCTATAAACAAAACTTTCAAATGGTTTCAACCTTTATCTGGCAACCAAGATGTGTTGAGATGAAAAAGGGCGATACTGAAGAAGACTTAATACCTCGATGGCAAGGGCCAATTTGTATTGATAATATGAATAGTGATTCTTCTCTTGGTGACCAATTTGCCGCAAGAGTTCTAGCCTTCATAAATGATAATATGACTATAAAAATAGTGAACACAATTAGAAGCAGAATAACAACAGAACCAAATGAATGTAGAGTGGATAAAAATGATGTGTCAAGAATGTGGAATGAATGAATTTAAATTTAACGAGACTCTTGGAGAAACTGAATGTCTTTCTTGTGGACTTATTGTTCATAATGAGCCATTTGAAGAGCGTGTTAGTATCGTGAACAACGGTGTTTTAAAGCATAGTAGAGACAAGAAAAACCAATTAGGTTCAATTATTACAGGAAAGGGGTCGTATAAATATACGAAAAGAGGAAACAATACTGCTATCCCAACCCATATTACAAGAGCATTATCTCTCTGTAAAATGGTGTTAGCGTCTGTTGTAGAAAATAGTCCCTTGACTGATAGAGTAGAAGAAGTGTATTTAGAATTGCAGAAGAAAAATATCTTCGGAAATCAAACTCTTGAAAATAGAGCAACTGCGGTTGTGCATTATGTTTTACGAGAAAACAAAACTCCTTTGCCGATTAAGGAAATCACCAAGGAGTTTAACTGCAACCAAAAATCAGTCAAGAAACTAGTGAGGAAGATTGGCGGGTTCTATAAAAATAGAACCCTATATGCTCAAGCAGACCCACATTTTTTATTGTCGCAAACTGTTGTTAAAATTACAGATGACCCGTTCTTTTTGAGTCTTTGTGAAGAAACGATGAAAGCCCTTGAGCCAATCTTAGAAAGGGCAGACTATAATAAAACACCGAGTTATTACGCTTGCGTTGCTTGGATTACCAAGAACATAAATCTGTATTCTTCAATTACTGTATCTAAGATTTCAAAGGCTACTGGAATCCATAGAGCAACCATTTTTAAGAATACAAAAAATATCATCGCCTTTCTGGGATATACCGATGTAAAAGAAATGAAAGGAAAGAAAATTAAGGAGGAATAAAAATGAACGAATCGGAAATAATTAACGCTATTGAAGAAGGAGTCTTTGAGACTCTTAAAAACTTGAGAACAGATTGTCCTTTTTGTAAAGAACAAACAGAAATTTATTTGAGGAAACAAAACAATACATTTTTAGCACTTACTGACCCATTGGACGACCTACAATTTATGCTCAATTTTAATTGGGACTGTCCTTTTTGTGAGAAAAATGTAAAACCTAAAGATGTTTTGCCTCTTTCTCCAGAAGAAGCAGAAGTTAAGAAGTATCAAGATATGGGCCACACTGTTGTTTGGCACATGGAATATGACGCATTTCTCAATTATACGCTTGAGAAGAAGGTTGGCGTAGAGGATTGTGAGGATAAAAACTGTGAGTTTTGCACCAAAGAAATTGATTGGAAGAAAATTAAGGAGGGATAAATATGAAAACAATAGAAATCAAAGTGCCATGTGAAATACATGGATTAGAAATATACCATAGTGAAGGCGGTAAAGATTACTGCGAAGAATGTATGGTAGAAAGAATTGAAAACCAACTTGAAGGATATTCATTAAACACTATCGCTAGATGGATTCATAAGAACGCTAATTTAGATGCTGATTGGTGGACTATTTTCAAATATGCCCAGTCTTATCACATTGAAGAACTTGACGGGGTTATTTTGAATCCTGAATTTTATTCAAAGTTCTTGAAAAGCAAGCAAAAAAGATTCATTAGATTAAATAAGGGAGAATATCTTGCAGAAGAAATTGATAAGGAGGAATATTAATGAGAAAAGTATTAGTAATTGGAGCAGGTGGAATTGGAAGTTTTCTAATTCCTACATTAGATAAAGTTGGTCTTTACCGAATTAGTGTAGCAGACCCCGATACAGTAGAAACAAAGAATCTACCGTATCAAAATTTTAAGAAAGGCCATGTTGGTCAAAATAAAGCACAAGTTATGATGGATTCATATGAATCTGTGGCAACTTTCAGCAAGTTCCCAGTTTTGACAGAAAAGCAAATGTCAGGATATGACCTTGTAGTTTGTTGTGTTGATAATTTGAGCGTGAGAAGAACCCTTTACAATTCAAATGTAAAGTGGTTAGATTTGCGAGCGCAGGGAAGAAATGCGGCTTTGGTTAGTTTTTTGGCTGATGCAAAAATGTATGATACTTTGCTTGCAGGAAAAGACGGCTCATTTAGTTGTCAAGGAGATTCATGGGATGGTTCAAATAAGGGAGTCCATTTCATGCAAGTCGCTATCGCTGGCTTGGGCGCACAATGGGCGCAACGATTCTTTAACCAAGAAGAAGTAAAAGAATATATGGTACTAAATGCATAAGGAGAGATAATTATGGCAGGAAAAAAGAAAAGAGAAATATACAAATGGACTGATGAACAAGTGAAGTTTTTGTTAGACAAGCCCCCCAACTATACTTGGGTAGATTTTGCAAAAATAATGAACAAAACCTTTAATGTGAATAGAAATACGGGTTCTGTTTATGCTAAATACAAAAAAGAGAAAATGCTCAGAAATCTGGCTAGTGAAAAAGATGAAGCGCAAGAGGCTATAAAAGAACCAATTTCTGAGCCGGATGAGCCGAGATTTTCTCGGACTCGTAAGCGATGGACTCCACAGGAGGAATTAGAGGTTTTGGTGAACTTTTATTCGCTTTCTGTTGATGAAGCGAGAGAGCGATGGCAAAGGCCGTATAGAGCAATCGCAGGGCGATTAGAGTCTATTTGCGATATGACAGAACCTCATCACGAATCGCTACTTATGGAGGCCGCTAAGATAGTCAAACAAAAGGAGGCTATGAAGCGTAAGCCAACCCGAAAGGAGCGAAAATTGGCTAAGAGAGCCGCAAAAATAGCCAAAAAGCAAGACCGCTTGGCGAAGAAAATCCAACACTTAGAGAGAGGAATGAAGAATGACAGATGAAATAATAAATCAGAGATTTGAGGCTTGTCGCCATGTTGAAGATGTTTGGACTCAATGTTTGTTAAACAGTTCAAATACTGTTAAAAACAGAGATTTTCGCCATGTTGAAGATTCAGAACACATGGTTCCTTTGCACGATGCTATTTGGTATGCTTCTACGGAAATTTTACCAAACCTTGAAGTGCAAGCAATCATTGATGCAAAAAACGACATCTATGTTTCAACAGGGACAGCAGGATATGTTGATTATTTGACGATTGACCCGAATCTTTTGACGGGAATGAAATTGCCAATTAAATGTTGGATTCATACTCATCCATTTGGCTCGGCATATTTCAGTGGAACTGATTGGCGCACGATTAAAATTTGGAAAGAGAATTTGACTTGTGCTTATGTTCTTGGTGGAAAAATGTCCACTGATGCACATTATGGTTTTTGGAAAAACAATCGTCCAAATGAACTTGAAATTTATGTTGATGGCGAACATGAAAAAACACAAAAATTGATACTAGTACCATTAAAGGAGGAAGAAGAATGAAGAAAGTAATATGGCAAGAAATGACTTACGAAGAACAGCAAGAGATTTTGGAAGATTTGAAAGAGAGTTGGCCTTCGTTCAAAAATGACCATCCTCGTTCAAGGAGTCCCTATCTTTGGCACAACATTAGTTTGAGAGATTTTGTGGCTTATATGAATATGCCTCTCTATTCTTCTTGGCTTCAATACGAAAATGAATATAATCGTTTGCGTCGTGAAGAACGACAAAAAGATATGGAGGGGTTTTTAGAGCATTATTCTAAAACGCAACCTTTAGCGGCTAAAATGATTGAAGATATTTATGCTTCTCGTCGAGACTATGAAACTGTCAAGAAGATGTCTAAAATGGTTTTAGATTTTTTCCCGCCGAAGAACTGGCCTATTAGGAGAGGTGAACAAGAATGAAAAGAATAATTAAAACAGGACAAACATACAAAACAATTAAAAGTGGACTTAGTACGGCATTTAAATATCCAGACCGTCCAATGAGAGAATATGAATCTATTTCGCTCTTAGAAAGACAAAAGCGACATAGAGCGAACCATCCAAATGATAAAGGTGAACCAAGAAAAAATAAAGGAATCACTTATAGTAAAAGAACTCAAAGGGATAAAGACCTTGAAGAGTTCCATAAGAATAACATTTGGACTTACATTAATCGTGATTTGGATAAAGGATGGGTCAATATTGAACATTATCATAAAAAGGAGGAAGAGGAATGAGTTGGAAGGCAATTGGAGAATGGGTAGTTATTGAGAAAACAGTTTCATCTGGAATGGGTAAAATCGTACAGATGTCTGATAATCAGGGTAAAGTTATTTCTTGTGCAATAAAATCTGATATTGTTGGAAAAACTGTTATCTTTGACAAGTTTAGTCGCATTAACTCGGAGAGCAAGTATGTTCTCGTTAAGTATCAAGATGTTATGGCGGTGAAAGAATGACGAAGAAAACAAAGACAATCAAAAAAATGACGGAAGAAGAGAAAAAGATGTGGAAGAAAAAGATTGAACAAATAAAAGCAAACTTAGACCATTTGACAGGTGTTTGAAATGATTATTACTGGAGAAGAAGTAAAAGAAAAACTGCTAGCCGGTATTAACTTGGTAGCAAATACTGTTCAGCCGACCCTTGGCCCACAAGCCAAAACTGTTATTTTGCAGGGAGAACCACCAATTATCATCAATGACGGAGTGACGATTGCTAAATATGTTTCAGATAAAGACCCTTATGTTCAAATGGGAGTTCAAATGGTGCAGAATCTTTCTTCTAAGGCTCAGGAATTAAATGGCGATGGGACAACCACTTCTTGTATTATTGCCAGAGCATTGTGTGAAGCAATCCATAAGCAGGATATTTACAATTTGCATACGCTTCGTAAAGAAATTGAAGAAGCACAAGAATGCGTTTTGTCTGCTCTTGAAGAATTAGCAAAGCCTGTGGATGATGATAATATTTTTGATATTGCTACTATTGCTGCAAATAACGATGATTATCTTGGGAAGTTGATTTGGCAGGCTTTAAATTCTGTCGGTCGTGATGGAATCATTACTGTTGAAGAATCACCAAACTACAAAACGAACCTAATTGTTCGTGAAGGTTTAGAAATTGATGAAGGTTTCCTTAGTCATCTAATGGCGAATGGGGAGGATGGAAAGGCTACCTATGCCAATCCCTTGATTTTTACATCAAACCTCGACATTAGAAATTTCAACATGATTTTGCCAATGCTTGAATATGCTTCATCCGAAAACCGCCCACTGATTATTTTCTGTAAAGGGATGGAAGGTTCGGCCATGAACAATGTGGTAATGAATCTCCTACAAAAAACCGTTCAGGTTTGTGTGATTACAGCACCTAACTTTGGTGATGCTCAAATTGATGAATTAGGAGACATTGTGGCTACTGTTGGTGGTCGCTTATTTACTGATGAAAGCAACGATGAGCCGGAAAGAATCACCCCTACGGAGTTTGGAACCTGTGATAGAATTATCGTTTCAAAAGAAAAAACTACGATTGTTGGTGGAACGGGAGATGTTTCTGAAAGAATAGCCATGCTTAAGAAAACCTTTGAAGATACCGAAGACAATTATGTGAAGGCTCGTTTGAAGAAGCGTGTTTCAATTTTGAATGGCGGTGTGGCTACAATTCAAATCGGTGCATCTTCGCAGATTCAAATGCGAGAAACAAAGGAAAGGTTAGATGATGCGCTTAATGCTACAAAAGCGGCTTTGGCTGAAGGCGTTATTGTTGGTGGAGGTCTTGGCCTACTGCTTGCGAGAAAGAATCTTAAACTTGAAAAGACAGGGCATAATATTGTCTATGATGCTTTGGATGAACCTATCCGAGCATTACTTTCAAATAGCGGATTAAATCCATGCGAAGAAACATTAAAATACACGGATGAAATAGGATTCAATGCGCTTACGGGAAAATTCTCAAACCTTCTTGAAGGTGGTGTGATTGACCCCGTTAAGGTTGTTAAGGGAAGTTTCAATTGTGCGATTTCAATTGCGCTATTGTTCTTAACTACTGATGTTGCAGTATTGGTGGAGAAATAAAGATGAAAAAAGCAATAACGGTGATTTTGCCAGCACCACACAAGGCTCAAATTAGATGTCCTGTTTGTGAAGGAAACAAATGCAGGGTTTGTAAATTTACAGGTTCATTAAAAATTGATGTTGAGCCAAAAATACCTATTCAAAGGGCGCACATCATAAAATATGTAGTGGACAATATACATGAGGTTGCAGGAGAAATAACAAGAATGTATAATCTTGTTCCTGAAATCAATACAAAAGAAGTTATTGCTTCGGAGTCTGCTCAGTATGAAATAGTTCAAATTTCAAGTCTGGGCGGAGTCTGTTGGGTAGTAAATCGTTTGGATAATTTAGAAATACCCAGATACTTTACATCAAGAAAAGAATTGATTAAATTTAAGGAGGATTTAAAAAATGAGTGAATTGTATGCAATAGGACATATTGCAAGAAATGAAAGAGATGAAGTTATCATCAAAAAAGGCAAATATTGGAATGTTGAAGTCTTGGACATTCGGTGGTATTCTAACGATAAGCCATCAAGAAAAGGTATTCGTTTGAATATGGAAGAAGCAAAAAAACTATTGGAAATATTAAGGAGAGAAATAGATGACGAAAATTAGTGAATTACAGGCAAAGAAGGCTTTGAGAAATGCAAACCCTAAGCGACAGTATGGTTATGGCGCAGTTTCAAAGTTTAAAGTGAATGCAGGAAAAATGGTTGATTTGATGGCTATTTACATTGAACAGAGAATGCCACTTCCACCGAATAGTGGAAAGGGATGTCGTGTTCAACCACACCATGTTGAATCATATTTTGCTGAAATTGAAAATGCAATTATGAAATTGTTTTTGCCAAAGATTGAGGAGGAAGAATAATGGGAACTGAAATTAACGGAATGGATTTCATGGAATGGATGGTTGCCTTTGAAAGGCAAAGGAACCATATGCACCAAGTTATTGCAGAAACTCTTGGTGAAAGTGTTGAAAAAGTCAAGAACGATATAGATAATATGACTCATATTGCTCGTTTATATCAAGAAGGCAAAATTTCAGAGGAAGAATTTACCCGTTTAATGACTCAAGAGTTTCCTGAATTAATGGAGGAAGAAGAATGATTCTTGGAGATACTATGTCTCATTTGGCTAAAGCCACTACAGACGATAAACTTTTCAATAAATGGGTATTGGAGAAAAAAGCGTGTTTAGATAAAGACTATCTTCCACGCTTCTCTAAAGAATTATCATCCGTTAAAAAATTGAGAAAGGAGGCAAAGAAAAAAAAGCAAGACAATGGTTTTAGCGAGCATATGATTCTTGTTTTTCTTTTCTATTGGGAAATGCGAGATGATATGCGAGTCGAAACTTATGGGCTAATGATGGCCCATAGCATAATCATGCTGATGCAAGAAACTTCAGCGTTTATGCCCAAGGAATTAGGAGAAGCCTTAAGAAATTTTGATTTCTTAAAAATCTTCATGCATTGGCAAAATTCGGTTTTTGGTATTGCAGAAATGGAAAAATTAAATGGAAGTGAAAATAATGATGTGGAAAACAGTAGCGAATTTGCTTGAAGCAACAGATGGAAAAACTCCTACGGTTCAAGGGAAGATGATTTGTAGCGCAGTTGAAAAATACCGAGATGCGGGAAATTATCACGAAATGGGAATATTTTGGAAAGTTCTTGCTCTTGACTTTGAATCAAATGATATTGCAGAGAAGAAAGCAATTAAGTGGATGGAAGATATTTTTGGTGTTCACGAAGAAGAAATGGAAACTGCCGTCTATGTGCATGATGATTTGGGAGAAGCAGTTTATTATTTAGATACAGGCGCAGAATCAAAGGGAATAACTCTTGCTACTGTTAATAAAAATTTGGCCCTTAAATGTGGAAACCGAGATAACTTTGAAATCATATCATATGCAATCCATAACATGGATGCAATAGAAAGAAAATGGTTTATTCGATATTGGTTGCGAAAGCCACGAAACGGCATCTCAAGAGGTAATGTCCTCAAATTCATGGCTAAATACTATAGGCAGAAGTTATCCGAAGTTAAAAAAGATGCAAACCATAATCATATTTATGCTTTGGCTTGCTACTATCAGACCAATACTATCCCAAATAGAGACTTACGATATGGTAAATTCATTAAGCCAATGTTGGCAAAAGAAGCACCTAAGAGCAAATGGCCTAGAAAGTATATTGTGGACTACAAATATGACGGAAACCGTTATCAAATCCACAAAGCAGGACTTAACATTATGATTTACAATAGAAAGGGAAAAATTGTCACGAAGCAATTTCCTGATATTGTAGAAATAATTAAGAAATATTCTGTTGATGAAGCAATTTTTGACGGTGAAATTTATCCAATCAATCCAGACGGCTCACCGGCAGAACACAAAAAGATGGGAACAAGAGTTCATTCAAAGGATGTTCAGAACGCCATTGAGCGTGTCCCTGTGGCTTGGGTAATGTTTGATTGTCTCAAGTGGGAGAAGGAAACTTTGACGGAAATGCCGTTCTCACAACGCTTGAAATTCTTTGAACATCTGCCTAACCAAGCACACCGAATGCCTATCCAAAATTGGAACAATGTTTTGAATGATGCCGAGGCAATCATGCTTTTTTATGATGAAGCAATCCGTAATGGTTTTGAAGGAATCATTATCAAAGACGCTGATTTGATTTACGAGGCAGGAAAGCGAAGCAAAGGATGGGTTAAATATAAGCCACCAACTGTTGAATTAGATGTTGTCGTTCTTTCAGTTTCGTATGGAACAGGAAACCGACAAAATGTTTTCGGAACCTATGAAATCGGAGTTAAATCGGAGGACGGTTTTACTAGCATTGGAAAGGTTGGCACTGGATTTAGCGATGCAGATTTGGTTTATCTTACTGATAAACTTCAGAAGCAAATTATTAGTCGCAAAGATGGAGTTTATACGGTTAATCCCGTTGTAATCTTAGAAGTGAAGTCGGATTTGGTTAGCCAAGACGCAAAGGGGAATATAGGGTTAAGGTTCCCAAGAATGAATAGAATCCGTGAAGATAAATTTGTGGAGGATATTGATACCCTAGAAACAGTAATGGAGAAATTAAAATGACATGGAAGCCACACTATTATGCAGATGAATCTGGAAAAGTTAGAAAAATTTCAGATATGGATAGAAAACAAATATCTCGTGCTATTCCGCGTATATACGCAGAGTTTAAATGTAGGCACAAACAATTGTTTGGGCTACATGAAAGGCTTTTTCGACTAAGAAAGGAAAAAGATGCAAATGTTCGTTTAACTGATACCAACGCTAAGATTCTTGAGCAGTTTAAATTTAAGGAAACTCAAACTCCTTATATGGAAATGAAAAAAGAAAATGACAGGCTCAAAACTATTCTCGGCTTGGCTCTTGAGAATATTTCAAATGAAAATTTGTTGATGGTGGAGAACATTTTGAAGAACGCATTTGTAGGAGATGAAGAAAATGATTGAAGTAGGAAAATTGACTGTTATTGATTTTATCACATATACTTGTTTAAAGATAGAAGATGGAAAAGCACACTTGAAAGACATTACTTCTACCCAAGGAAGACCTAAAGTTATGGATGTAAGATATGTTCCGTATTTTACAGATGATGGTTTAGTCGTTCCAGAAAAGCCAGAATTGAAGGTAGTTAAGATTCCCTCCAAGATAAATGTTCGCAAAGTTCTTAAGGGTGAAACCGATATGCCCTTCACGAATGATGTTGTCCGTTTCATTGTAGAGTGGGCGGAAACTGCTATTTCTTCAATGGTTTCTTGGGCAGAAGAAAATGCGAAAAGAGAAGGACATTCCAAAATTAGAGCAGGGCATTTTTATTGGTGGAGTCTTCATCCAAATCAAGAAACAACTGGATATTGGCCTGAACAAAATGGATATGCAAGTAGGGATATTTATGAGCGAAGTGAGTAAATTTGTTTCTGAAAATGGGCCATCTACTGTATTTTCATTTAAGGTTTTTACAGAGCCAACAGAAATGGATTTGAATATCATAAGAACTGGAATTTCTATGTACCTTTATTTTTATGAAGCAGGAGAAATTTCCGTGGAAAATGAAAAGGCTGTTCTTTGCATTGTTGAAGAAATAGATGAAGAGTTAGCAGATATTATTCAGGATTATAGAGGCTATGTTTTAAATGTTCTTCTTCCTATCACAGAAGAAAAACTTGTTGAAAGATTTATGAAAGAGATTTCTTATTCTCTTAACTTTCTAAAATTAAAAAATGAACCTATGGGATTCAAGGAAGTGGTCGATAATGTATAGTAAAGATATGCTTATTGGTATTTTGCTTTCTCTTGGAAGAACAGATGTTTTGATAGAAAGAGTCTCTAACTCTTCCATAGGTTATAGAACAAGAATAAGAATCGCTATTCGAGGAAACATTGATTTTTTGGGAGCAATAGAGAGAAGTCTCTCCCAGCATGAAATTAAATCAAAAGTATATGAAATGGAATCAGCAGGTAGGCCACGACCAATATTAAGAATAAGTGGAAATATTAACCTATTTAAATTAATGGGATTGATACCGGACTATCTACCGGACAGTAAAGGAGAATTAGAAATGTTTAGAGAAATCGTAAATATCGTAGCAAACAAAGAACACTTGACCTTAGATGGATTTAATCGTATCTTAGAAATCAAGGGGATGATTTAGTGGGGTTCACAAACCTCAAAAAAATTAGACCAATTCTTTTAACAGGAAAAGCGGGAACGGGAAAATCAACAAAGGCTAAGACCTTTCCTAACCTTCTTAACCCTGTGGTCGTTTATGCAAATGAAATGGATATTGATTGGAAATCTGTTCCTATTACTACCGGAATTATCATTGAAGATGTCCACTACAAACCAAAAAAGGATTCTATTCTTACGCTCCTTAGAAGGTATCGGGGCCAAGTGATATTAACATCAATCAATGAAAAAAGCGTCCCAAAAGAAATAAAATCAATGTGTCAAATAAAAAGAGCAGGTTCAAAACAATGGTCGCAAATTCGTATCAAAGAATTGGCTCCTCGTTGTGAAGAACCGCTAAACATTGATGTAGATACTTATTCATTAGTGATGAAATACCTCAAAGAAACAGACCGTGATTTGGTCATGGAGTTATTGAAAGTGAATAAACCTTCTGATACTCAAATTTTGACTTGGCTCGTTGAAAACATGCACCCTAACAAATTAATTTTTGTTGATGGTGTCGTCAAGAGAAGGTGGGGCCAAGATTATTTCTATGAGATGTTAGCCTATGCTCACTCTGGAAATACTTATGGTAGATTGAATATGCCAAAAAGAGGAACCTATTCCAAGATACCTTCTTTGTTAAGAAGACTTGGAATTAAGAACGCAGACCTTCGTATCTTTAAACAAATGAAAAAAGATGAGGCGTTTGTAAAATATGCCAAAACCAAGTTAAACAATGGTGATTGTAGAATTCTTGGTCTTGGAGAAAAGAAAAGAAGAAAAAAGACAGACCCGATTAGAGTAAAGCAAAATTCTTTGGAGGACTTTATATGATGGAAAAAAGAAAAAAACAAATACCAAACAGAATTAAAAGATTCCTAAAAGGAAAGGTTCTAACAACAAGTCAAATACATTCTAAATTGTTAGATACAAAATCTATTGCTGGCGGTGGCAGATTAAAACCGTATAGAAATACACCCTCAAAACAAGCGGTTAGTTCTATACTTTCTGCTCCTTGGCATGGATTTACCAGATTAACAGATAAAGGAGTTTATCCTGCTCTATGGACTTATGAGGGGGAAGAAGAATGAAAACAGTAATGAAAGAAGCAAAGAGAATTATTAGAGAAGAAGGGCCAATGACGGCACTTGCATTAAAAGACCGCTTATTGGAAATGGAAGGATATGTTAGAATGACTCGTATAACTACAAACAGGTTAGCACAAATGCTTAAAAGAAAACCATTTGCGGTGCATGAAAAACTATCCGACCACACTAAAGTATATATAATTATGGAGGAATAAAAATGTTATGGACAGAAAAATATAGACCAACAAAATTAAGCGAAATTGTAGGGCAAGAACACTTTACAATGGATGCAGAAACATGGATTGAAGAAAACAATATGCCTAATGTACTAATGTACGGTAATGCGGGGCTTGGTAAAACTGCCGCCGCAGTTGCTTTAGCAAGGTCATTATTAGGTGATAACTTCAAAGATAACTTTTATGAGTTAAATGCTTCTGATGATAGAAGACTTGAAACAGTAAGAACCACAATTAAAGAAGTGGCCCAAAGTAAAACATTGGGTGGTAGTGCTTTCCGTATTCTTCTTCTTGATGAGATGGGCGGAATGACAAAAGATGCTCAAAATTCATTGAAGAGAATCATGGAAAGATATGCAGATAATATTCGTTTTATTATTACCTGCAACGATAGAAATAAAATCATCTATCCACTTCAAAGCAGGTGTGCAAATTATCGTTTCAGGCCACTCTCCAATGAAGCCATGATTGAAGTATTACAATCAATCATTCAAAAAGAGAGTTTGAGGGCATTTAGTGATGATGAATTGTTGTCCTTTATATATGACCTAAATGGTGATATGCGTAGGGCAATCACTGAATTACAAGCGGCTAAAGCGAGCAACTACACATTGTCTAAACAAATAGAAGAATCAAACAAAGAATATGCAAATATTATGCAATTAGTTATTGAACCCAATCATACAAAAGCCCTAACCACTCTCCATCAAATGCTTTATGATGGACGCTCGGTTAAGGAGATATGCAACGGATTGCACAATACTTTACTTAACATGGAAGGTTTAGAAGTCGGATTGAAATTTAAATTTTTGCGTGTTATAGGAGAAACAGAATGGCGTTCCCCGACCATGACCCCAAGAGTAATTTTATCTTGGATGGTAGGACAGTTAATCTGAGGGGAAAACAAAAAAACAAAAAAACAAAACAAAAGGAAGTGAAAAAATGGAAGAAAAAATAAAGACAGCAATTGAAAAGAGTCTGCAATATCTGAATGTCTCTTTTGATGAAGCACATCAAAAGTTCGTCAGTATTTGTGAAGAAAATAATGTCGGACAAGAAGAACCTTTGGCTTTGAGCCTTTGGCGAAATTATGTCTCTCAAGGCATTAAGGCAAGTAAGCGTGGAAACAACAATCAAGGAAACGACTCCTTGACAAAGCAAGTTTTTGGTGCTTTTATTGCCCTTGAAGCACCAAGAGATATGATGGCATGGAACCGAACAAAAGCAATAGAAGAACATATCCGTGATTCGGACAAAGCCCTTCAAGAAGGAATTGTTGCGGTGGCTACTGAAAACGCTTTGGGTAAGTGGACTATTTCTCGGTATTTCAAAGGCGATTACCAAGAAAAGGTCGTAAATGACTTACCGGAAGGTGCGGAAGAAGTTGCCGGTGAAATGGTTATTCCTCTTGATTCTACGGAACGCTACATGAATGGTGGAGAAAACAGAAATTTCGGTAAGCCCCTACCAAAAGAACAATTCCGCCGAAGCGGTATTTTCTATGGTTCTATCAATGGAGGAGATTTTTCTGTATATCAATTCTCATATAAGAATCAAGGCGGCATAGATTTCCAACCAAAGACATTTGATTGGGTGCATTTTACTGCGATTCCAAGCGAAGATGGAAAGAACATCTATGGTATGACTGACATTACTCTTAAAACTTTGATTCGCAACGATGATTTAGACCCTGAAAATTCAGCCTACCGAAACATGGGACACTTTAATTTCCAAGACTTGCTGGTTGAATCTTTTAACAACAATGTTTGTGCATTGGTTGATGTTGATAGAAAGCACATTGAAATGCAGACTCTCCCATCAAGAGAGCGTTTTGTTATTACTGATGGAACTGTGTGCAATATGAATATGACACCAACCTCAAATGGAAACCGTATTTTAAACATCACTGATTTGAATGCAGAATTTGACTATGAAAATGAAGCAGGAATGACCACTTGCTGGATTCCTGAGCATTTGGATATTGACTTTGGTATTGGTTCTAATATCATTGTTATTGGAAGAACCTCTCAAAGAATTATTGATGGTGAAGCAGACCCAGTGACAATTAATGTGTCATCTATTCTAATTACAGAAAAACGCGGTTCTCCTGTTGAATCAGTTCAACCTGTGGAGGAAAACTACGATTGGTTCTGATTCCCTCTCTTATGGGAAGCCGTGTAAATGTTGGCGGCAGAATGACATTCAAGTAGGTGCGAAGCCTATAAAGGTGATTCATATGAATTTAGAAAAGGATATTATTGAGACTAGGAGAGCAATTGGAAACTTAAATCAGGTTTCTCATATTTCTTGGTCGCACTATAAAGATGGCGAATTTGATGTAAAATTGCATTTTTCTGGAGACAGAATTATTCAAAGAATGTCAAAGGATGATTTAGATATTCTTAAAGATAACTTTAAGAATTTACAAAGAAAAGAAACGATGGTTGATAGATTGGAATTGCAGGATTCAATCGGAGAACTATTCTTGGAGAATGGTTTTCTTGAGCATCCTCGCAAATGGTCTGTTGATTTATCGGAAGTAGAGTTTATTTCTTTTAAACAAAACGATGAAAACTTTACTTATTTTGTGAAACTGCATATCAAAGCAAAAGAGATTAGACTCTATTTGGGAACGATGGAAGAAGTGGAACAATTAATTGAAATATGGAAACAATACAGGTGAGAATATGAGCCTAATAAATAAAAAAGGAAATGCAAATACAATGAATTTTGGAGCGAAGCAAGAGGAGTTTAACAATAAGTTTCAACAACTCATGGCTGAAAAAAGAGCGAACAGAAAGTCAAGACTTGTTCTTGGAATTTGGGGAGAACCCAAAACTGGAAAGACTGGTATTGCCTTAGATTTTCCCGACAGAAAAATTTATGTTCTTGATTGGGATAGTGGCGTGGAATCCACATGGATTGAATGCCACGATGCTACGGAAAGAATTGAAGTTTATGACCCTATCGTTATGGATAGAGATAATAAGATTGACATTACACAGTCAGAAGAAAATTCTCATAACTTCATACGATATGTTCGTGGAAAAATAGAAGAAGGAGAAAAGCCGATATTTGTGATGGATGGTGTGGATTCTTGGTTTGACAAGTGTATTTACAAAGTTAATCCTAATCCTACCGTGGTCACGAAAATGATGCCATATCAATATGGGCCGAGAAATAAAACCTTCTATCATCTATTGCAGGCAATCTTTAATCTTAAGTGTGATGTGATTTATATTACTCACGAAGCAGAAAAATATGTGGATAATACTCCTACTGGAATTAAACCTGCATGGAAGGATTGGGGCGGAAAGTTAGAACAAGAAATATATTGTTCTAAAAAGAAAGTAAAAGGAGAAATGCACTTCTTTGCAGAATTGTATGGTTCTAGGACGAATGGAAACAAAGTCGGAACACGCTGGACTATTCGTGAAGGAACGCCACCTAATATCGTTTGGAACGGTATTCCTGATTTACAGGAGGGTAAGATTTGAAGTTCACAACAGAACACCCAAATATAATTGAAGACGCAATTAAGAAAATGGAAGTGAAAGGAAAATACTTGAAAGACGGTGGACTTCTTGGAGGAAAACTCAAAGACTATTTCTACTGTTGCCTGAAAGAAAATACTCTTTCATTTTGGAATGGCAATACTACTTTTATCGTGAATTATGATGTTCAAGTAGAAGGTATTGAAGACGGAGAATTTTTCGGTAGCATTTCAAAAATGCTTGCCTACATGAAAAAATTCCACGGCGAAACTACTTTTTCCGTTGCCGACTTTATTTCCGTTTCCGATGGAAACAAAAAGGCATCAATTCCAAAAGTAGTAAATCATCCTGATTGGGAAGCCATTGAAAGAATTAAGGGAATGTTAAGCCATGTTGTTTATCAACCAGCGTTTGATACCCTTTGGCATTTTGGTAAAAGCCAATTTGAAGGAGCATTCCAAATGTTCGGTAAGAATTTTCAAGAGGCAATTTCACTTCTTGAGTTGTGTAGAAGCGGCGTGTATAAATTGGACTTTGATGGAAATGAATGTTCTTTTTCCTCAAATTCAGGAATTGAAAACTCGTCTATCGCTCCTGCCTTAGTTCAACGAACAGGGGAACCGGCAACGCTTGAATATTCAAGCCCACTTCATGCTTTCTTTGATAAAGACGAATTGATTAACTTTTATGTAAGGGACGCTTTCCCTTTACTAATCGTATCACATAATAAAAAAGTATTGAAAGCACCATTTATGGCAGGTAATTAAAATGATAATTAGCAGATGCATTGACAATAAAACAATATACACATCATGGAGAGAAAATGGCGAAAAGAAGGTAGCGGTTGAATTATTCGCACCATACTTCTATTTGCCAGAAGATGCCCAAGAATTTGAAGAATACAAAATCGGTCGGGCCTCTTCTCGGCCTTTTCGTTATGAACATGGAAATTGGGTAAATCTTCAAGAAGAAAAACTTAAGCGTGTTTATGTTGAGCAATCAACAGATATTTACAATGCCAAGAAAATGTGGCCTAAAACATACGAAGCAGATGTTCCGTATCATTTCCGATATGCCGTGGATAAAATTGATGAAATGCCAGAATATAAACTGCGAAAGTGGTATTGGGATATGGAATGGCAACAAGGCGGCGAATATCACGATTGCATTACAACAATTGTTGTTTATGATAACTACGATGAAAAGTATTACCAATGGTCATGGTTTCCCGAAGATGAATGGGTTCCGAATAAGCAACTTCAAACAACTGATAATTTTCAGACAGGTTTTTGCTTTTCAGAAAAAAAGATGATTGAAAGTTTTATTTCTTTTATGACAGAAAAAGACCCTGATATGTTGATTTCTTGGTTTGGAAATTTTGCTGATGTGCCAATGTTGCTTAAGCGATGTTGTGCATTGGGAATCAACCCCTTGCAGTTATCGCCCATTGGCCGTGTAGAGGGCGTTAAAAGGACTTCTAAAGGCTTTGAATACACTAAAGGCGACGAAGGGTTCTCTTCAATCAAACAGCCCATAGGGGGCCGCATAACCCTTAACTTAGACCATGCTTTTGAAAGACAATGGAATGATTCGCAAAGAGGAACTTTGCCTTCTTTGGCTCTTGATTATGTTTCTTCCCTTTTGTTTGGCGAAGGAAAATCCAAAGAAACAAAGTTTGCAGACCCTAACGAATTCTATCGTAGGGCTTGGTTGGAGGACACACTAAACTATTTAGATTATGCACTTCAAGATGTTAAACTTCTTGTTAAAATTGATGAAACGAACTTTTGTAGTGAAGCAATTATTTCATTACAGCGTTTGCTAAAAGCCCCATTCGATGCTTGCTTTTTCGCTTCGCACATGGGTTCAATTTATTTTATGCGAAATGCTTGGTGGAAAGCCCCAACAGGAAAGAAAGTAGAAAAGCGTGAAGAATATGACGGTGCTATGATTTATGACCCATTAAGCGAACAAACTCAGGGCTTACATCTTAATGTAGCGGCATTTGACTTTGCAGGGCTATATCCAAGTATGATGATTTCAAGAAACATTTCATGGGAAACAAAGTCAGAAGAACCGACAGAATTTGCCGTGAATATCTTAACGCCGAGAGACTTCAGCGATGTTAAACATGAGAAGATGTTGTATTACAAAACAGATAAACTTGGACTTCTACCAAAGGCTGTTCTTGAATTAAAAGAGTTGCGAAACGAATACAAGGCTCTCTTAAAAGAAGCGAGAAAGAATGCGGATGAAGAAGAGGTTATCAAATGGAATAATAATCAAATGGCTGTAAAGCGTTTGATGGCTTCATTTTATGGCATTGTTGCCTTTCAAGGATTTGGATGGGCAGATGTTTCTTTAGCCGCAAGCATTACTGCAAGTGCAAGAGAAGCAATTAGATTAGCGGCATTTAAGGCTAAGGAGATGAATATATGAATAAGTTCTTTGCAGAAAAGATTTTAATTATATTAGAAAACATGGATGGTCAGTTCACAGCCAACCAAGTTAGAGATAGAGTAATTAACCAATTTGGACACATGCACTATATAGAAAACACTACATCAGTTGGTGCGTTCTTAGGAAGGTATTGTGTCAATTTGGGAAATAGAATGTGGACAAAAAAGGAGGAATAATTATGGATAAATCAGAAAAATATTATTTGGAAACGATGAAAGAAATCAAGGAGATTAAGAAATTTATCAAAGAGGAGATAGATTCTCTTTATGCAGATTTACAAAATCTGCAAGAAACTCGTCGCTTGATTACAGAATTGCAGGAAGAAGTAGCAAAACTCGCAGGTGAACCTGTCGGTATGTTGTTTTCAAAATACCGAGCGTGAAACTATGAAAGTGGTTTATGGACATACAGATTCAATCTATGTTCAAATTGATGATGTAGATAAAGCAAAGGAAGCAATTAAGGTGATTGAAGATGAAGTCAGAAAAAGTTTCCCGAATGTTCTCGGACTTGAACAGCATCCCGTCGTTTTGGAATTTGAAAAATTCTATTCGGCGTTGGGTGTCGGAACGACGAAAAACAGAAACGCAGGACTGATTATTTGGGATGATGGTATTTATCTTGATAAACCAAAATTCACAATGACAGGATTTACTGCAAAGCGGGTTAGTGAAACCAAGTTGGCGAAAGAAACGCAAACAGATGTCCTAAAGATGTGGGTCGAAAATAAAAGCGAAAAAGAGGTCATTAAGCACTTGCATACTATCTATACAAATGTGTTAAAAGGAAATGTAGAATTGAGTGCGATTGCTAAAAAAAGCAGATTGAAGCAACAAAGATTCAAAGTGTTTTGTCCCAACTGTAAAAAACAATTTGATATGCGAGAAGAATTGCCACTTGATTCTCACATTAAGCGGGTGGAAAATGGCATACCAGAATTTTGCGATACTCACAAAAAATATTTTGTTGGGCAACAAGCAGAAAAATACGATAAGAAATTACGCAAGAAAGTAAAATATAATAAGCGTGTTTCTGTTGCTTCTGGTGTGGCCGGTATTATGTATGCTTTGCAGAACAAAGAAATGAAGTTTGAAGATTCTTATGTGTTTATTCGCACATCTGATAATTTAACTTTCAAACATCCATTGACAGATGAGGAAAAGCCAGCAGATTATGTCGCAGGTATAACCTTTGAGGATTTGGCTTCTTATACGCCCGACTATGAATACTACGCAGAACAAGTTAAGAAGAAGGCCGAACCCGTATTTAATGCGATGGGCTGGGACTTGACGGCCATTAAAAGCGGCAAAATACAGAAAACATTGGAGGAATGGTTTTGAATACAGACGAAAGATATGATGCGACGATAGCCGCCATGAGAGAATACACATACCAATGGAACCCCGAAAGTTTTGAAGACCCTTCAAAACCTATTTTAAAGATTACAAAATCTTCATTGGGTTCGTTTGATTGGTGTCCTAAAAAATATGAGTTTTCTTATGTTCAGCGACTACCACAAGACCAAACAGATGCTATGCTAAAAGGAACAGTTTTACATAATATTCGTGAAGACTTCTTTAATGAGTTTGATTTAAAGAAGGCAGAAAATTTGTCAAGCGATGAAGTTTATGAATATTGTGTTGGGCTTATGCCAATCAACGACTATATGGATTTATCTTTGACTATGGCTGCTTTTGAAGCACAAAGGTATATTGAATCAAGAGCAGAAGGCAAAACGGGCGAATACCTTCCTGTATGTAATGAAGGTAAATTTGATGCGGAGATTGTTATACGAGCAAACGCAAATCCAAAGTTCCCCTTGCTTAGAGACTATACCATTCACATCCAAGGAATTATTGACAGAATCTTTCAAGAAGAAGCGGGCTATATTCCGTTTGAGTTTAAAACTGGGGCTTGGAAAGATTACAAGAAAACTTCTATGAGAAAAGAAATGGCTTTCTATCAGTTGCTTATTGAAAATGCAGAACCAGAGGTTTTGATTAAAAATGGGCTTGACCCTGAAATTGGAGTATCGCATTGGGGTTGGTATTATCCCGCTTCAAATTATGTTTTTGCAGAGGAAGCAAAGAAAAGAACAATGACTTCGGTTATGAATAATATTGCTAAACTTATTTGGCATTATGAACAAGAACATTTCCCGACGAAGTTCTTTTACAAAACCTGTTCTTGGTGTAGTTTCTTTGGTATTTGTGATTCTGCTCAGGCTGATTCTTGGGTGTGATATTTTGAATAGAGATTTAATCAAACTCAAAGTATTATCAAGGTCTTGGTCATTTTCAGAAATATCTAATCTTAAAGAGACAATTAACTATATTTGTGAAGAAGTCTATAACGAATCAACTATTGGTGAAAGGTTTGAGTTAATACGAGAATTAAAAATCAATGATGTGTTTATTGGTAAGACCTTTGAGGACGCATTTAGAGAAGCAATTAAAATACAACTTAGTGGAGACATAGCAGGAGTTATTACTGAAATGTTAGGCAAAGCAACAATTAACTTTGGAGGAAATAAAAATGAAATATCCGAGAGAAGTCTGGGCGGGGAGCCACATTCCCAACGCACCTCAGATGAAAAGAAAAATAGTAAAAACAAGAAATGAATATATTAATTTTGTTCGGGCGCAAAACAACCGTACAAATGTATATACGACTGTCTATGATTTTGAAGAATTTACAGATAGTGCTAAAATTGAATCTTCTGTGGTTGTTGATAGAATCTTTTTAGATTTTGATGGGCACGAAGAAGATATTTCTATGGCATATAGAGATGTAAAATTTATTATGGACTGGGTTATAGAAAAATCATACGAGCATACTCTTTTCTTTTCTGGTCGTGGATTTCATTTATTTATTTTTGGTGAACCGGCAGAATCTATTCGCTCTATTCAAACCTTCTTTCGTGAAATCAAAAATAAATTGAAAGACAGATATGGTGAAAATTCACTTGATGAAAGAGTCGGACAAACCACACGATTAAGAAGAATACCAAATACTGTGAATATGTCTTCATCTGATGAAAACAACAATCCATACTTTTGTGTTCCTTTGTTCTATGATGACCTTAGTTTGCCTCTTGAAGAAATTTTGAGTATTGCTAAGAAACCAAGGCAAATACCCTTCAAGATTAGCGGAAATGCCAAGGCCATTTTTCCAAACGCTCCCCCTATTGAGAGCGTAGAGGGCGAGGTTTCTGTGCCTATCCATGAAGGAAAACTCCCATTATTGCCCTGTCTTCACAATGCAGTTATGTCGGAGAATCCTTCACATATTGCAAGAGCATACCTTGTTTCTTGGTATAGAGATTTACTTACTCAAAGAAAACCATTGGTCGCTCAAGAAGATAAACAGTTTGTCCTTGACCGAATAGTTGAAGAAATTAAAACGGTCTTTGGAATAAAAGAAGATGTGTGGTTAGATTGGGATGAAAGAACCACAAGAAAGCATGCTAAATTTACAGTTTTCAATAATTACAAAACGCCTAACTGTAAAACGAAATTAATCCCAGAAGGATATTGTATTGGAAGATGCTGGCGGTATCCTGATTTTTTGGATGGTGAATAAATGTTAATCATAGATAGTAGAGAAAAGGAAGGGTCAAAATTAGTTGGTCTTGTAGAGTTAAAGGCAAAGTCTCTTAATATTCCATATGAAAAAAAATGGATTGAAATTGGGGATTATGTTTATGGAGATTTGTGTTTTGAAGCAAAATCAACAACAGATTTTCTTGGGTCTGTTATGTCCAAAAGATTATGGACTCAATTAGACAATATGGATAGAGCATACAAAACAAATATTGTTATTGTATATGGTAGTGTTGAAGAAGCCATTTTTAATATCAAGAGATACAGTAAATCACAAATTCGTGAACCTGCTAGAAGTATCATGTTAAGGAATAAATTCTTTGCCGCCATCGGCAGAATTACTTTAGATACAGATATTAAACCATTTTGGGTGAAAAGTGAAGAAGAAGCCTCTTCAATTATTACAGCAATTTGTAAAATGAAGCCGGTTGATAGGGCTGTGATTCGTCCTGAAATATTTAAGAGAATCACAACAGATGATTTACGCATAGATATGCTAACTTGTATTAAAGGTGTATCTGTCAAGAAAGCAAAAGCATTACTGAAAGAATTTGGTTCGGTAATGGAAATTGGTGAATGCTCAGAATTTGAAATTCAAGCAGTAGATGGTATCGGTGAAACCATAGCCAAAAGAATACTCGCCACATTAAATGCCGAAGAGAAGGTGAAAATATGAATGAAGAATTTAATGAAGAAGAATACATGAACGAATATACAGAAAACTTAGAAAAGGCTACGCATATTCTACCGTCTATTGTAAGCGGTTTTATTGATGATGCTTGTAAGGTTTCTCACATGAATGAGATTCCTGCGGCTCTTTCGTTCTTTACAATTTTAGGACAACTTGCGAAAGATTTCGTAGTTATCCCAAATGGACAAAGCCGAGAAGATACAAGAATACATTTCTTGCAGATTCAAACATCAGGAACAGGTAAATCCACCCTATACAATTTTACTGGCCCCGTAGCAAAAAGAACTTTTGAGGGAATAAACAAAAAGAACATCCATCCAACAAATTTACCTTTGGCTTTGGAAACAGGCGATTTTGAAGGGCCAAAAGCATTTGATGTGATGTCTGTTGTTGATTATACCGATGCAGGTCTTTTGTCTGCTATGGCAGAAGTTGAGTTTGAAGAAGAAGACGATAATGGAAATCTACGGAGAAGAAGAGAAATGCGAAGAGTCGGTGGTATTCTTGAAGGAAGCGGATTAGCACATTGGGATGAATTTGAATATTCGGGTGTTTTCTCTACATCCGAACACAAGAAAAGTGCGATTGTGTATTTGAATACTCTAATGAATACTCTTGCTGGTGAGAACTGGGTAATCACAAAAAAGTTAAAAGAAGGAGATATTCAAAAGACTTTTTGTGAAAGGTCTGTTTTGGCTATGACTTATCCGCCAAAGAAACTTGAAGAAGTTATGACGCATAAAGGTGTCCTTCAAAGAATGATTGTGTATGTTTGGGATGTTCCAGACTTTATTCAAGATAAAATGCGGAAGACACAAATTCTCAAAGCAGGTAAGATTGAGGAAGTTAATCAACCAATTGATAAATATGTCGGTGCCTTACTTAAATTGTATGATGCTCTTTATCAAAGGTATGAAGATGTTGGTAGAGACTTAACTCAAACTGTTCAATTTGCAGATGATTTTACCGACGCTTACATGTTTAGGTATGAACAAATGCAATCTTTTATTGAAAGAGAAAAACCACAAGTGAGAGAGATTGCGAGCAACTTTACCACCCGTTTGCTCAAAATGCTTCTAAAGTTGTCTGTTCTGAACTGTATAGCAGAAAGCCCTCAATACTCCAAAGATGAAGATAAGTTCATTGTGAACAGCCGTCATGTGTCTCAAGCGGCCTTTCTCATCCAAAACTGTTATAGCAGACTTACGATGTGGTTAGGTTCAGCCCTACGAGTCCGTCGTAGGGAAGAACTTGCTAATTCAAAGCAAACTAATTTAGAAGGTGTTTATCTAAAGATGAAAGATAAAGACGAAGAAGGATATGTTAGTAAGAAACTATTTATGGATGCTTATGTTAAAAGTGAAAAAGTCTCACAAGTTCAAGCATATAGAGACTATAAGAAACACCGAGAACTATTTGTTGAAGATAAGGTCGGTAGGTCAGTATTCTTAAAATTAAGAGGAGAGGAAAAAGAATGAAATGGGAAAACACAAACATCATTTTTGATGTGTCAAAAGGGCCAAAAGTAATTATTGAAACATTAAATACTTATGGTGAAGACGGTTGGGAAATGTGTTCTATGTTAAATGTAGCAGGAACTAAAATCGTCGCTTTCTTAAAAAGACGCATTGATGTTGAAGAAACAACCAATAAGGAAGAAGAAAAATTAAGCAAACTTTGGTCAGGTGAGTAATTGTCTGTAATGGCTTTAGATATTGAGACAAAAAACATGTCTCACGAAATTGGCGGATTTGGCAATACGCATATGTTTCAGGTATCTACTGTTGCTACTTGGGATGGCTCAAATGGTGTGGTTTATGCTGATGTTCCTGTTGATTCGTTAGCAAAGTCTGGCTATATCGTAAAGCCACTATCCGAATTAAAATATGATTTAGATGAGCATTTGACAAAAGGCGGAACAGTTTTAGGACATAATATTGCCGCATTTGATTTGGCTATCCTTAGAGACTCAATGGATATTCATTGTATTAATAAATGTATTACAAATAAACAATACATTGATACCAGCAAAGATTTAGTTTCGCTTCACGGTGAGAGAATCCCCCTTAGCAATCTTGTTAAATGTTCTCTCGGTGATTCAAAACTTATGGATAGTGCAGATGCCCCCAAATTATGGAAAATGGGCGAGTATGAAAAAGTTGCAGAATATTGTATGAAAGACACAAAGTTGGTTTATGACCTTTGGAAGTATGGTCAAGAGAACGGAATTGTTAAAGCGTTCTCAATTGAAAAAGAAGAATTTGTAGATTTAGAGGTGAATTGGTAATGACGACTTGGGAATGGTTCGGCCTATTTATTTTCTTAATTGTTTTGACCTTGCTGTTCTTTGCAGCGTTTGGTGGTTCTAATATTGATAGCCAAAACATTGAAGAATACATGGACAATCTTTTAAATGAAGGTAAAAGGGACGGAAGTAAAAAATGAGTTTGAGGCAAACCTGCAAATATTGTGGTGAAGAAACCTTAGCCGTGAGGCTACTCGGTTTCTATGTAGGTTCAAACAAACAGGCTAATTTATGGGAATGCCGAAAGTGTTTTGGCATTTGGTCAGAAAAGACCGTTTGAGGGGCTATCTGGGGGGATAGCCTCTCAAGCCCCCTTTTTGGCTCGCATTTTTCGTCATTTTTTCGACCTTGAAAAAATTATTCGCTATTGTTGACCTTTTCGTAATCCTTCCCAACAAAGGCTATATAGTTCTTCTTCTGTCTCAAAAATAACTATTGTATCTGTGCTACTGGGAATACTTAACCATATGGTAATAAAGCCTAAGATAAAAAATAATAAAAATAATTCTAGCAACATTTTTTCACCTCATCAATTGAGTTGCATAAGCATCCATTTATCTGCATCAACACAAACAATATCATAAATTTTTCCGGCAGAAAGAGAAAAAGGTAGGCTTAATGCCGCATCTGTGGTGTCTGTTATAGTATCGTCGCTTCCCGTTCTATTTATCTGTAAAGAAGAAGCAACAGTTTGCGCCACAATTCTATATGTTCTACCAATATCAACTGATTCTGCATCAGGTAAATTAAGAAGTAAATCGTGGGGGGGTT
>TARA_R100001440_G_scaffold72398_1_pt1 | contig 29620 bp, 20 predicted proteins | sample TARA_R100001440 | Tara Oceans TARA_R100001440 (sample SAMEA2622112) | marine metagenome | biome: marine biome (ENVO:00000447); feature: surface water layer (ENVO:00002042); material: "saline water (ENVO:00002010), including plankton (ENVO:xxxxxxxx)" | depth 5 m
GTTGTCAGCCGTTTTAAAACCGTCCGTGGAAACGGGGTAGAACCCCAAACCCACTAGAAGCTGGCAAGCGGCTTAATAAAATACTAAAACCTAAGTCCTTGGCAGAGAACTCCTCATTACCACTAGCAACCTGAAACAAATCATAAGTAGTTTGGGCAGCTGAAGCCAAGTTGGCCATAACATTGACACCAGACATAACACTACCAAGACTGAAGTTACCTGTAGGGTCGCTGAAGCTTACTGGGTCTGCGTTGGCATAAAGATACTTGTGCAGGGTTACTGGATCGTGATTACTACCAGCCCAAGTATCCAACTGCGTAAACCGCCCAACACCCTGATCGTAATACCGCGCCCTCAGGTAATACTGCCCCAACCCAGCATCCCGCTGTTCACCGGTATACAGATAGTCATTTCCGGTTTCGCCTGTGCGGGTCAGCAACACACCGAACGCGTCGTAGTGATACGTATCGGTGGCGACACCGTTCTCATTCGTTAAGGCCCTTGTGGAACCATGGCCATCGTAGAGGTAATAGGAAATACCGCCTAACCGTTGCTGGGCAATCAGGTCATCGCCGTAAGTGTAGCTCACGGACGTGCCGGCACTGCTGACCTCTGTGAGTACTTGAGCGTAGTCGCGGTTGCTGTCGACCACGAATTGGGGGGCGATTCCATTCTCGGCTTTCACCGTTCGGATGCCATCGGCGTTGTAGCCGTATGTGGCGACGTAGCCCAGCCGGGTCATTTCGATAAGCTTGTTGCGGCCATCATAGGTTTAGCGGGTGACTTGGCCGACTTCGGTTTCCGTCAGGGTGTTGCCGTTGGCATCGTAGCTGTGGACCGTGTGAACGCCGTCGGTCCAAACTGGAACCTGACGCTGTAGTAGCTCGCGATCCACTTCCCCGGGCGCTTGGAGGACCATATCAGCCTATGAGGCTGAACTGGCTGGCACAGAGTTTTGAACACCCTCACACTCGGTACTGTGGTTGCCGTTAACCGGGTCGGTGATGGTTTCTCCGGTCAGGCGGTACAGCTTGCTATCCTTTACGTTTTAACTAAAATAGCTAATCCGGTCGAGCTCAAATCAAATATATCGATAAACCTTCCTCCAGTCAGCTCTACAAAAACATCTCCTCCTCTTGAATTAATTCTCAGAATTTTTTTACCAACCAAACTACCAACTTTTTTCGAAAACCGCTCGTCCTCTTTATCCAAATACTCATCATCAAGGTCCACATAATAGTCAATATCCGATGCACCTAAAATAGTCGACCTATCAGTTCTATATCGCCAACTACCAGGAATATCTATTTGCATGCCACCCCCCAAATACAACCTCAAAATATGACATATAGAAACAACTTCAACCTTATCTACCCTACCCCCGGTTAATGGCAACAAATCATCTGCAACATCACTCATAAGAAATAACTCTCTCTAGGTTCTAGATCTATTTCTTTGAAACAAAAACCTCAATAATGTCACTCCCAAAAACACCTTGGAGCTTCCTATTCTTTTTCTTTGTCGTACCTCTCCCAGTCTTTAGATCAAAAGACAAAACCGATTTACCTGTTGAATCTCTTACTTCCACATCAATACCTAAAGAACCTTTCGCACGCTTTTTAGTCTCACTTTTTGAATTACTATCCCTGAAAACCTCTGCATTAATTGTGTAACCATATTTTTCATATTTATCGTTTATTTTATCTATTAACTTTTCAAATTCCTGATGCGCAGCTGTTCCCTTAGCTCCCGCGTTTTTAAATCCAGGTCCTGCAATCTCTTGAATCAATATATTTAACAATGCTTCTTTAGCGAAACCGATTATTTCTTCGCCAATTATCCCAAACGCCTCTTTTGAAGACCCAGTCAACACACGGCTTATTGCCGAACGACCAGCGGTAGTTGCTGACGTACTTAAGATACCATTAACACGGAGCGTGGCACCGATCGATCCCAAACTTATATTTCCACTAGGATCCGTATACGTTACAGGATCAGCGTTGGCGTATAAATATTTATGCAATGTTAAAGGATCGGGAGAGTATCCCATCCAAGTATCCATCTGCGTAAACCGGCCACTGCCCTGATTGTAATAACGCGCCCTCAAATAGTATTGGTCCAGGTTCTGGTCCAACTGCTCCCCGGCATACAGGTAATCGTTGTCGATATCGCCGGTGCGGTTCAGCAGTACCCCAAACGCGTCGTAGCTATATCGATCTGTTATAGAACCGGTGCCATCGGCCAACGCGCGCGTCGAGCCATGTCCGTCGTATAGATAATAGTACGCCTGTCCGCCCCGCCTTTGCGAAATCAGATCCTCGCCATAGGTGTAGCGAACATCTTCGGTGCCGTTAGTTACTTCCGCCAGCACCTGGGCGTAGCCCCGGTTGCTGTCCACCACGTAGTTCGTGGTCTGGCCATTCTCCGTCTTGCGGGTGCGGATGCCGTCGGCGCTGTAGCCGTAGCTTGCAATCAGGCCCGTTTTTTTCACTTCGATGAGCTTGTTGCGCGCATCGTAGTGGTAGCGGGTGATCTGGCCGCCTTCCGTCTCGGTCAGCGTATTGCCGTTGGCGTCGTAGCTGTAGCTGGAGCCGCCCTGCTGCTGCAGCCGGTCATTGGCGTCGTAACTGTAGGCGGTGCGCACCCCGTTGATGGTGCTATCGGTGCGGTTGCCCACCTTGTCGTACTGGTACTCGGCGCTGTAGTTGCCGTTGACTGGGTCGGCAACGATTTCCGTGGTCAGGCGGTACAGCTCGTCGTATTCGTAGCTGGTGATGCGACCGGTGTGCAGTTCCTGAACACCACTTCGGCGGCCCGTCAGGCTGAGATCATATCGATAGTCTGCAATGACCGCATCCGACGCATCCGTTGTGGTCAGTGCCGTCAGGCGGTTTAGGGCATCATATTCGTACAGAGTGACATTGCCATTGGGGTAACTCACGCTCGCCCGATTACCCACGTTGTCGTACTCGTAGGTGGTATCACCAAAGCCAGCATTGACGCTGGCCAGCCGGTTCAGTTTGTCGAACTCATATGCGGTGCTACGCGTCTCGCTTTCGGCTGAGACGTCCAGCTGCACCCGGTTACCTGCGTTATCATAGCCATAGCCCAATACCGCACCGTTTGGCTGTATTTCCTGAACTAGCCGGTTCATGGCGTCATATTGATATTGCGTGGTACCGGCCGGCGTCGTTGCTGCCAAGCGGTTGCCTACAGCGTCATAGCTAAAGGTTTCCGTCGTGCCGTCACCATAGTTGATAAGAACTGGACGATCATTCAGATCATACTGATAGGTAGTGGTCTGGCCATTAAAATCGGTATGGGTCAGACGGTTGCCCGCAGCATCGTAGGTGAAGCTTTCTGTCTGCCCCATCGGAAGCGTGCGGCTTAACACTCTGCCCTGGCTATCATAAGTCCAGCCGGTTACGCGGCCTTCAGCGTCAGTCTGAGTCAGCTTGTTGCCGACGGCATCATAGCTATAGCTTGTGGTGCCATTGAGCGCATCAGTGACTTCGATGAGTCTGCCTAGTGCATCGTATTCATAACGAGTGACACGGCCATTCTGGTCGGTTTGTGAAAGGCGACGCCCCATAGGATCGTACGTTTCGGTTATGCCCGAGCCATCGTGGTACTCCGTCCCGATGCGCTGATCGAGGGCACTATAGGCATAACGCGTGGCGTGCCCATTGCCGTCGGTCTCGCTGACGAGATTGTCGCTCTGGTCATAACTGAAACTGTGGCGGTTACCTAGCGCGTCAACGACAGCGGTACGACGACCCGCCGCATCGTATTCGTACGCACTGGTGTTGCCATTAGCATCGGTTTCACGGATCACACGACCTGCTGCGTCGTATTCCGTTTCGGAGTGACCGCCATCAGCAAAGTCGGTCCGAATGACACGGTTCAACTTGTCGTAGGTATACCGTGTAATGCGGCCAAGACGATCAATCTCCGTTGCCAAGTTGCCCTCAGCATCGTAGGTCCTGGCATCAACGGTGCCATCAGGATGATAGGTTTCGGTGATGCGTCGAAACGCATCATAGGCATACTCGGTACGGTGCCCCAGGGCGTCAACCATGGCGGTCTGATTTCCAGCTGCGTCGTACTCTGTCGATACAGTCGAACCATCAGCGCGCTGGGTTTCCACCACCCGGTTGTTTGCGTCGTAGACATAGCGCGTGGTTTCCGAAATGACGCTCCCGCTAACCTCACGATCCAACGACTCTGTCAGAACGTTGCCGTTTTCATCGTAGGTGTATCGGGCCACGTTGCCGAGCGCGTCAGTTTCAGTCAGCTTGTTGCCGTCGCTGTCGTAGGTATAGGACGTTGCATTGCCATCCATGTCGACCGTTTTAGACACCAAGCCCTTTGCATTGATGTAATTGCTGGCCACATCCCCATTGGGGCCTTTGACTGTGAGCAGGTTACCCAAGCTGTCGTAACTGTTCTCGTAGAGATTGCCGCGAGCGTCCGTAATTGTCAGTTCCTGACCACGGGTGTTGTAGGTGTAGCTAACCGTGTTGCCAGACTCATCCGTCTGAGTGAGCTGGTTGTTGCGGTCATCGAACGTTGCCGATGTTGTATTGCCCAACGGATCAAGCTGACTGAGCTGGTTACCTCGATCGTCGTAGCTGTAATTCCAGCTATTGCCTGCTGCATCCACTTTAGCCGTCACATTGCCGCGGTCGTCGTAATAATAGAGTGTTGAGTTACCGCGACGATCGGTGATGACAGACTGACGCCCTTCAATGTCGTGATTGAAGTCTGTTCGATTGCCGTCGCTGTCTTCCTGCGCTACCAGTCGGCCACTATCGTCATAGATGTTTCGGACCAGACGATTGCCCAACGGGTCGATGATTTCCAGCAGTCCGTGGCTTCGGTTATAGGTGTACTCAGTGCTGTTGCCCAGCGCATCAGCACTGGCACTCAAGTCACCCTCATCACTGTATTGATAGTTGAGCACATCACCATTCGGCGTCGTAATGGCGCGAATCCGCCCATCGCTGTCGCGCTGGAATGTGATCGCCTTACCACTGGAGTGGAAGATGCCGTCGTTGGTATAGCGCAAGATGTTGCCGTTTGGATCAACAACCTTTTCGATACCAAAATCCTGTTTCAGCGTATAAACATATCCAGCCTGGGTCGTGAGCTGATAGCGACTCGGATCTACCGGCGCTGCAAATGACCCTTTTTCCAGCAGCGTGCCGTCTTCATAACGAGCAGAACTGTCATTCAGTGCAACCAACTCTGACTGGGTATCGCCGACCGGATTAAATGCCAGCTCCACATCTTTATAAACCTGATAGGTATTGCAGCGCGGTGAGGCCGCCACTTCAAAGCGTTCAACATCGCCTGTGGGCAATGTAATGGTGACGATGGGAGCCCCAAGCGGTTCAATGCAGAAATCTAGAATAAGGTTATAGGGCCCACGCTTGTACTGATTAATCGCCCAGTAACTGCCCGGAGCACGAGACTCTTCAACTTTTGCATCCTGATACCCCACACTCCAGCCCTGGCCAAAATCCAGAGCCTCAAAGCGACGCCGGCTATCATAGGTGCGCGTCACCCGTATGGGGATACCTGCCATGGGAATTGTAAGGTCTTCAAGCGTGATGCTGAAATTACCTACTTTCAGATCACCTTCCACCTGCAGCGACATCATGTCAGAAGCGGACAATCCGTTGACGTCAATCGCAAGCACAGCCACGTCATACTGGCCGTTGGTCAGCATACTGGGATCAAACGTTGCGACCGGAGCTGATTGCTGATTGGTTGTTCCTTCAGCAATCACCTGCCATTGGTCTTCCCCGGCAGGCGTAATCAGAACCTCATAGGCAGCTAGGTTATCGTCCTGAATGGTGGCGATAATATCGGTCGGCGCGGTGACAACAGAGCCACTCTCCGGCCCTTCCAGCATGACAATCGGATTGGTGTTGTCGGCAACAGCACGAATAGTCACGTAGGCAACGTCCGTTACTGTCTTTTTACTATCAGTCGCTTCCGCGGTGACCGTGTGGCGACCCGATCCGGTCGCGGTCCAGTACCCACGACCATAAGGGCTTAGAGCCAGCAACTGTCCATCGACGCGCACCGCTGTCGTCGTTTGCCCTTCCCCGCCTTCTACAAATACATCGATGGTGACTGTGTCACCGACGTCCACACGATCGGGTGTTGCCAGCACGCTAAGTGTAAGTGGCAATGGGGCTTCCTGAACGTTAATAGTCGTGCTTTGTAGTGTGCGACCTTTGCCGTCATCTGCGTAATAAGAGACATCGTGAATGCCAATCTGATCGATTTGAGGTGTCCATGAGGCGAGCCCGGTTTGATCGACCGTCATACCTTCCGGCGCGATCATACTTCCGAAGGTCAACGGATCACCATCGGCGTCGGTCGCCACCAACTGGTACTGATAGGGCTGTCCCGCGACTGCCAGTGTCGACGGCTTGCTGACGATATCCGGATAATTGTTCTCAGTGATCTCTACCGCTGTCAGCGTGAAGCTCTGGGTTGCCCAGGCTTTGCCATCGGTCACGCGCACCCGAATCGTGTGGTCGCCAATCTGATCATCAGCTGGCACCCAGCGCACTTCGCCTACTGCATTTAGCGTCATACCTGAGGGGCCAGCCTCAAGCGAATACATCAGGGCATCGCCATCAGCATCGCGCGCCACAACATCGTACTGATATTGCTCACCTACAAATGCAGGCGATGTCGGTATGCTCTGAATTTGCGGTGGAGCATTGGATACCACCGGTGCATTTACACCGATACCAAAGCTCTGAATCGACGCAGCACCGCGGCTATCAGTGACACGTACGATTACATCGTGCACAGCGCCGGCCTGACTTATTGCCGGCGTCCAGCTCAGCGTATTTCCGCTGAGCGTCATTCCATTAGGAGCCTGATCAAGACTGAAAGTGAAGGCATCACCGTCGTCGTCGACAGCAGCCATCAAATAGCTGTAGCTATCGCCCACGAGCGCTTGAAGGTCCGGCGTACTGATAATACGTGGAGGGTGATTGGCACTTTCATTGACCGGCAGGGTCAGCTTCTGGCTGGCCACTCCGCCGCGACTATCATCAACCAGCACCTGCGCAATCACTGTCTCGCCAATCAGCTCTGGTGCTGCCAGCCAAGTGAACAAACCACTTTCCGATATAGCCATACCGGCCACACCCGTGGGTAAACTGAAAGTCAGCTCATCGCCGTCTGGATCATTGGCAGTGACTTGATAACTGAATTTCTGTCCGGCATACACAGCGCCTTTCGGACTACTGGTGATGGTCGGTGGCTGATTGCTGTCATTCGGATTGGATACTTCAATCAGAAAATACTGCTTGGTAGACGCACCACGTGTATCGAGCGCCGTCACCTCAGCGGAGAAGACTCCTGAAAGATCGGATTCCGTTGCCCAGGTTATCCGACCACTAACACCATCAATCAGCATGCCCGGCTGTGAACGACTCAGTAGATAAACGACCTCATCGCCATCGGGATCCGACGCGACTACATCGTAACGATAGGTATCGCCCCCGGTGACGGTTGTTGGCGCCTCGGTATCAAATACAGGTGGCATGTTATCCGCAGGCGCAACCGTTAAGACATGCACTTGCTCAGCAACCGCACCCGACAAGTCCGTTGCCGTTAGCGTGTACGAATAAATGCCCTCAGCCAAATCAGCTGCAGAGACTTTACCCGTCAGCTCATTCAGTTCAATGCCTTCCGGAGCATCCGAAATTGCAAACGTGTGAGCATCCCCTTTGTCCGGGTCTATCACTTCAAGTTGGAAGCTGTAGAGTTCGCCAACAGCCGCGCTGCTTGAAGCTGCACTCTTAAAGACTGGCTCGTCGTTAATATCAGTAATCGAAATGGCGAATTTTTGCTTATCAAACAGACCCGCTTCGTCATAGACGCGGGTATCAACAATGGCCGCCCGGGTTTCGTTATTATCAGTAGCGCACTCTGTAGTATCTGCCGGCAGCTCAACAACAGCCTTTAGTGCCTGGAGAACAATGCTGTCGTCTGCAGCCAGAGAAACGACTGTTCGCTCGCCCGCTTTAAGCCCATCAATGCTGACTTGGCCAAGCACTTCCTCGCCTGTCCAAAAATGATCGTGAGCGAACGTAACGGTAAGGGGGCCATCAACCGGAGCCAGACCGCGGTTTAGCACAGTCACCGACGCAGTGCCTCCGGCGTTGTCATAGGTGATACCTGAAACCGTTACATCAGGCAGTGACAGCGCGTCGCGATCAGCAAACGTATTCAAACGGAAGGTGTTGTGGGTCAACCAGCTGGACTCGGGATTCGCCGGAACTGTCAGATCATCATTAATGTTGTTTATGTTATAGGCGTGCTGGTTCCAGGTCGCTCGGGTCGGAGCCCATTCAGACCCTGCTCCCTCGAAAACTTTGACACCAAAAGTTGTGTTCGAGAGAGATTGACCACGATTTACCTGTAAATATTGGTTTGAGACAGCAACTAGTTCAGCGAATGAATCCCCATCGACGTCCGCCACAATCGGCATTTCCATTGTAGTCGCGCTGGTATTTCGCCTTTCGAAAAGGACCGCTCCGTCTTTCCCACGATAAACTCTCAGAAAATACTCGTCGGAATAGACAACTTCAGCCGCCCCGTCCCCATCAAAATCGAAAACCGAAGATCCAGTAAAATTTGAACTTTCATCCCTTGTTGGAGAGTGCCAAAGCTCAGACCCACCGCTATCAATTACAACGTAATTATGAGCTCCCGCCACGCCGATTTCAGGCTCACCATCCCCATCAAAATCTGCAATTGTCGGGGGCCCACCAAATCCGCCCCCAAGTATCGACGAAGACCAAAGTAATTCTCCATCGGCGCCATAGAGGTGGACCATACCATTGCCGACCAAAACCACTTCAGGGCTTCCATCAGCGTCAAAATCCGCCACGCCAGTGAAACCGTCGCCGACTTTTGCATCACTCCAAATCAGGTCACCTGTTTCCGAATATACCGAAGGTCCGAAAAGAACTTCTGAGCTCCCATCCAAGTCAAGATCAGCGGCAACTCCAAACCCCCCATGCGAAGTTCTTCCACCAATAAATCCTAAGTCAGCTTTCCAAAGTAACTCACCATGACCGTCATAAACGGCCCCATTCCATAAAATTTCAACTTGGGAATCGCCATCCAAATCTGCAATTGAAGCACCATGATAGTTATTTTGTCTTGAACCCGGGATCTGCCATTTAATGGTTCCGTTATCTTCAAAAGCAACTAAATTCCCGCCAACCCGCGGGGCGAGAATCTCAGGGCGTCCATCTCCATCAATATCTGCAACCGCCAAGCTGCCATATGCTTCAACGGGCTCGTCAAAAACGTTAATTTCTTCACCGCTATTGCCATCAACAATGCGAATGTGTCCCTTAGCGCTATAGCCAAGTGCGTTGTAGAGCTCAAACGTAGTAAACGCAATGTCGTTGCCGTCACTATCGTCAATAACCCCATCATTGTTGTCATCCGTAAACTGGCCAACTATTGGCGTCATCATGACTTGGTTGGAGTCCGGATATCGAGCACTTCGCTGCCAACTCCACTTTTCTACGGGACTCAACTCTTTTGCATTTAAATTCGGACTAGCAACACACAACGAATTAGAATCCAAGCGGTTGTCAACCCATTCGTCGCTGGCGGCCCATTGGATTACTCCAGCATCCTGATCAATACTCATGCCTTCAGGCGCATACTCCAACCCAAAGCCCAATAAATCCCCTTCGTTGGGATCAGTCGCCTCAACTTCATAGCGGTAGCCGTCACCTTGAACGGCGGCAACAACAGCCGAACTTACGATATGGGGAGGCAAGTTCTCACTAATCGTTAGCGTGAATGTCTGTTCGACCGTTGCTCCCCGCAAGTCGGTTACCAGCACGGTGACGGTATACTCGCCAGGCGCGAGGCCACCGGGTGCAGACGTGAATCGGCCGGTGCGCTCATCAATGTATAGTCCTTCAGGCCCCGACGTCAGTTCATAGGTATGAGCATCACCTACGTCGGTATCAGAAACTTCGACCTGATACTCAAATGATTGCCCGCCTTCAAGTTGGAGCTGCGGATCGCTTTCTATGGTTGGCGCCTCATTGACGTCCTCGACGTTCAGAGCATAGATCTGAGTATCTTTAAGTCCGTCAGGGTCGGAAACATGAAGCCGAACCAGCGCGGCCCTTGTCGCATTGTTGTTGATTTCACACTCATCGACGTTGCTGCCTGATGACAGAGCAACGCTGATATCTTTTGTCAGATCAACATCCGATACCAAAATTGAAGACGTTCTGTCCGCACCACTGGCCAAGCCGGCAGATTGAGCAGTACCTAGCAATACCCCGTCTTCCGGGGCACCCGCATAAAATTCAATGTCGAGTGGCGACGTAATATTGGCAAGGCCGCGATTGCTCAGTTCGACACTCAACTGATGAAAACCGTTGCCATCGGTCTGAATACTCACGTGCCCCAGACGCACATCAGGATTCCCCAAATGATCCAAGGCAACAGGCAGATAAGCCATCACCAGACTGGTGGTCGCCAACTTAGTCGTGAACAGACCGCTGTTGGTGTCCCACGTACCATTCGCCTGCTGGGAATCCAACAGATATTCAATGTTATTGATGATGGCTGGGTCAGTAATTTCCGGGTGCTGATAATCAAGCGCCAGACCAACCCAGGCCGATGTCAGCGGATCGCTTTCGCTTCCGGTTGCATTTTTTGACCAACCACCATCCGGTTTCTGACGGCTCCGCAACTCAAGATCAAGTAACTCAATTGCATCGTCTATTCGCGCAAGCTGCTCAGGGCTATTGATGAAGGGTTTGATTTCAGCAAGGCCCACCAGCCTGAAAACTCGCCGCAGGCTGTCATTTTCATTCGTGGTTATGCCGGCAAGCAGATGCTCTGCCATGGAAGGCATCAGCATGCGATAGAAATCAGACAGCGTCTGTTGCTCGGGGGTCAGATTATCCAGCGCGTCAATATCGCCTAAATAGCCTGCGGCAGACTGTGCATTGAGGGCTGTAATCGCCAAAGATGTGCGCAACCAGCCACTGGCGTGGTCCGTTGTCCAGTAAGCACGATCTCCACTCACCGTCACTCGGGACTTAAAGAACTCCAGCCCCTTTTCCCTGACAGAGAATGTTCTTTCACGCTCAGGCACGGCATTGAGCGCCCATAATGCAAAAGCAGTTTGGTTCTTTGTGTACCCCGGGTGGGATCGACGAATAGAGCCATCAGAGAGCTGGCTCGATAGTATTTCTGTAAGCAGATATTCCGCAGTTTGTTCATCAACGTCCGCTTTGTCCTTTGAGGACTGCATACCCAGCAGGCTTTGCGTCTGGATATGACAACCGAGACATTTGTTCTGGTTGTGCCAGGCAACAGCCTGAGGTGCCACGTAATCACTCGCATCTGATATAGCACCTCTAACGCGATAAAAAAGTGGCGCAATATAGGAAGGGCCTGCTGCATCGTCGCCTTCTTCGTATTCCTTCACCGACCCTGTCGGAACGACATAACACTGCTTATTAAATGTTGGGACCGACTGCGTGTATTCTGTGGATGCCGGCCATGTAATGATCCCTGTAGACGGATCAATCATCATCTGTTCGGGGCCTAAATCCAGCCCGAAGGTCAATACATCTTCGTTGGGATCCGACGCAGCCACAGCATAAGAATACAGGGATCTTTCCGGCGTTCTGACTACAGGAGAAGTAGTGATCACCGGTGGAAGATTTGGTTGAATAACGTTAATCGTGATCGTTGCAGTAGCCTGCAACTCACCGTCAGACACGTGATAAGTCAGCACTTCCAAGCCTTCGAACTGAGGGTGCGGCGTATACACCAGGTTCGGTGCATCACCAGTAAATGTGCCGTGTGACGGTAGGTTATACAGACTGTAGATCAGCTGCTCACTATCAACATCCGCTCCCAACAACGCAATTGCAACTGAGTCTCCACCCTCGGTTTCAGCCTCGACATCCCTAGCAGTAGGCGCGTCGTTTACCGGTGTGACGGTGAGTTCGTATCTTGCAGGAACAGAATCCAGCTCGCCGTCATGAGAGATGTATTCAAGCAGATCCGGGCCGGTATAGTTCAATTCTGGTAAATAGATTAGTCCCTCATCAGACTCAACGACAGCGCCATGTGTTGGTGGAGTGACGACACGAAAGGACAACTCGGATAGCTCGACATCACTACCAGAAAAGTTGAGCAGAATTGGCGTATCTTCCGGACCAACAGCCGCACCCGGATCAGCTTTTGGTCGGTCATTGACGGGAACAACGTCAATTGAAACTGTTGCGGAACCAGATATTTGTTCCCCATCATGGACCCTAAATAACACGCTGTCAGGACCGAAATAATGAAGTTCAGGGGTGTAGGTGACCCTTCCACCTGCACGGGTTAAGGTGCCGTGGGTAGGATGCGCCAAAATCTCGAAAACAAGCTCATCACCATCGGTGTCCCGGGTTTCGAGGTCGAATTCAACAACGGTATCTTCGTTCGTAATAACTTGACTGTTGAGCGCCTCAGGGCGGTGGTTGTAGCAACGAGTGAATCGTTCAAACTCGAAGCTCAGATAGCCCTTCCCGTTAAGCTTGTAATCCTGAATTCGGACAACAGCAAAGTTTGACACCCTATAATTAAGGTTCGCACCCTGGCCGCTGTTGCCTCCCCAAACTGGAACAATGATATTCCTGCCCACCAGGGCGTCCATATTGTTCCGGATTGCTTTGGCATTCTTTACGCCGGGCGCACCTTCAACCCAGTCACCAACATTAATAAGGTTGTCCGAAGCGTTATCAGGATTGATATACGTTCTGCTATTGCCGGGTGGAACAAGCGCTGCTGCAACTGAGTTCGCGTCATTCTTACCCCGCCAAGACAGCCAGCTGTAATTGCCAGGACCGGTTCCAAGAGGTGTCGTAAAATTTTGGCCGGCTTGAGCCGACGAGAGTAACGCATGAGGAAGAGTCAGAGGATATAGGGAACAGAAGTCGGGGCTGATAGTGACGTCTTCTGTTTCAACAAACGACTCGGCACCAACACTATCAACGCATGCAAAAGTCAGGACGCAAAAGAGCCCCAAAATGACCTTATTCATCACAACATCCCTATTTAATATCGCTTCTAAGAACGAAGCACATTCCGTTATATCCGCCGGATTATAGGGATGAGTACTTATTCACTCCATGAAAAAGTTAAGAATAATTCATTTTTTTACAAATTCATGACGTAAAGCTACATATCATGAAGTCACGCGATTTCATGTCACGCATGGGAATAACACTTTTATCTACACGCTTTAACCTCGCTGGTACAAATCCTGCGCAACGAAACCCTATCTCAGCTCCCCGAGTGACTCACTAGATTTCTATTGACAGCGTCTATAGGCAAGGTACTCCAGAAGTTGCATGGTGATTGGGTTCCTGTGGAATTAATCGTCGGCGAGATCAACACCGGAGCCAAACACCTGCTTGAATCCATTGCCGCCATCAGGCGCTAGTGCCGAACCCGGCTATGGCGGTCACAGGCACCTACCTGTGACCGCCCGGTTGCTCAGTTCCCGTTTTTTTCGCCGCTGACCCGCCAGATCACATTACCCACATCGTCAGCGACCAATAAGCCGCCACGATTGTCTATGGCAACGCCCACCGGGCGGCCCTGGGCTTTTTCGTCATCGTTGAGAAATCCGGTGAGTACATCCACTGGCTGCCCATCAGGCTTGCCGTCGGTGAACGGCACGAAAATCACCTTGTAGCCGCTACGGGGCTCTCGATTCCAGGAACCGTGCTGGCCCACAAACATCCCATTGCTGAATTGCTCCGGCAGGTGACTGCCCTTTGCGGAGGCCAGGCCTAATGACGCCGTATGCGGCCCAAGGGCATAATCCGGTTTCAGGGCGCTGGCGACCTTTTCCGGGTTCTGCGGTTCAACGCGTTCGTCCACGTGCTGGCCGTAGTAACTGTATGGCCAGCCGAAAAACTCGCCTTCGCTGATCGATGTCATGTAGTCAGGCACCAGATCGCTGCCGATTTCATCCCGCTCGTTGACGGCCACCCACAGTTCGCCTGCTTCTTGTGACCAGGCCATACCAACAGGATTCCGCAGACCGCTGGCAAAGATGCGGTGGTCACCCGTAGCGGGATCAATCGCCCAAACGGCCGCCCGACCTTCTTCCTTATCCAGTCCGTTTTCGCCCACGTTGCTGTTGGAACCCACGCCAACGTAAAGCGTTTTGCCATCGGGGCTCGCGATCAGGCTTTTGGTCCAGTGATGATTCAGTTTGCCGGCGGGCAACTCAACCACGGTCTCCCCTTTGGCGCTGATCTGGTTCTGCCCTTCCTCGTAGGGATAACGCACGACCGCATCAGTATTCGCGACGTAGAAATCGTTCCCTACCAACGCCATGCCGAACGGCGAGTTCAGATCCTTGAGAAAGGTGGAACGCTCATCGGCAACACCGTCTTTGTCGGTATCACGCAATAGCGTTATACGGTTGGCGCTCTCGCCGCCAGCACCCGCGTCCGCCATGATTTGCTTGGCGATCCAGCCCTTGATGCCGCCCCCCTCCTTCGGCGGTGAATTGGTTTCAGCAACCAGCACATCACCGTTGGGTAGCACATACAGCCAGCGGGGATGATCAAGTTTGGTTGCAAATGCCGCCACCCGGGTGCCGGCGACAGCGTCCGGCATGCCGCCATCCGGCCAGCCCACGGCTTCGGCGGTATTCACTGTAGGGATCAGCGACTCATTAGGCGCTGGCAGCTTCGGGTCTGGCCCGGTGCCTTCTGACACCGATAGCTTTGCGGTGTCGGAACACGCTGTTGTCGCATACAAAAGACCTGCGACGAGCCCCAAACGCATGACATAGCGCATGCTGATTTCCCTCCCTAGGTTGATAAGACAGTACTCTTAACGGCAACGATAGCACTTATTTCGGCGCGAGCATCTTTACGAAAAATGAACATCGATAGATGTGTCGCCCGTCGGCACAGACACGATCGCACTTTCGGAAAACGACTCGACTCACTGGATGCAGTGCGAGAGGATAAACCCACACATTCAGCGATCACCGACGGACATCATGACGACAACCTATCGATCCGGCCCGATAATCACATCACTTCTGGATACCGACTGGTACAAACTGACCATGATGCAGGGCGCTCATCACCGTTACCCGAACGCCAGTGTTACCTGGGAATTCCGCAGCCGTAATGCTGAAGATCTGGAACCCTACGTCGGCGCGATTCGGGATCAGATCGATATGCTCGCCGACATCAAACTGACCCGGGAAGAATCAGACTACCTGAGCCGGTTTCCCTACATGTCGCCGGACTTTATCCGGTTTCTGGAGCTGTTCCGGTTCCGACCGGAGTACGTTGATGTGCGCATGGAGGATGATGAACTCTGCATCCTGATCGACGGCCCCTGGACTCACAGCATCCTGTTTGAAATTGTAGTGCTGGCTATCATCAGCGAAGTCCGCAACAAGGCGCTCTATCCTGACGTTGAAATTGAGCAGGCGCGTCGCCAGCTGCATCAAAAACTGGGAAAATTGCAACAGGATTACTCAGCGGAGCAGCTAGCCGGGTTCAATCTCGCGGATTTCGGAACCCGGAGACGCCTTTCCCAACCGGTCCATGAAGCCATTGCAGGCATATTGAAGGTAGATTTTCCCGGCAATTTTGTCGGCACCAGCAACGTTGATATCGCCCGCCGGCTGGAGATTGCACCCATGGGCACCATGGCCCACGAATGGGTGATGGCCCACCAGCAACTCGGGAGCCGGCTGGTCGACAGCCAGCGCACAGCACTTGAAGCCTGGGTGCAGGAATACCGGGGCCATCTAGGCGTGGCGCTGACCGACACCATCAATCTCGACGCGTTCCTGGACGATTTTGATCTCTATTTCGCCAAGCTGTTTGATGGCCTGCGGCATGACAGTGGCGACCCGATGGTGTTCGCTGAAAAGTGTATCGCCCACTACCGCAAACTCGGCATCGACCCGCTCACCAAAACGCTGATTTTCAGTGATGCGCTAACGCTCGATAAAGCCATGGCAATCAAGTCTGCCCTGGAAAACCGGATCAGGACCAGTTTCGGCATCGGCACCAGCCTCACCTGTGACGTGCCCGGCGTGAAGCCCATGAACATGGTACTGAAAATGGTGTCGTGCAATGGCCAGCCCGTGGCCAAGATTTCGGATGAGCCAGGCAAGACCATGAGCCGGGACGCCGAGTTTGTCAGCTACCTGAAAAGCGTGTTCGATCGCAGGCACTAACCAACTGACCCGCGCCCGGTTTGTCAGATAACGCCGTTTATAATCGCTTTCATGATCAGTTCTTCCGGCATATCGGTCGTTCGAATCACCGAAATCCGTGACCGAACATCTTTACCTGTCAGCACGATCATCGAGTGCTGTTTACCAATTGCCCAGTAACCTGTACCTCTATGGGTCGAGAAAATGCGGATTTCGTAGGGATCAACCGTCTGTTCCATTCTCTTGCGCTCAACCTCCACCCACTCCTCTGCAAACAGACCGTGGCCTTTGTCTGCGCGTTTCACAGAGAATAGATAACGCGGCCAATCATGCATATTGGCGCCGGGAAACCCCGCTTGCTCACCGGTCACCTGCTTGACCGAGAAGCTGGCACCATCCGCCAGCATGAATACCAAACCGCCTGTGACACCAACCCGGGCATTCGACAGCACGTCCAGCGGAATCTGTAAGTGGCCGATTTCCCCCGTCTGGAATTCAACGGTTTCCTGGTAGGCAAGGTGCGGGTAGCGCACTTTTACAATGGGTGCAGCGTGCAATGCGCTGCACCCGAACACGGCAATGCCGAGGGCAAGCAATAGTCCCTTATTCACGTCATAGTTCCTGTGTTAATCATCCTTGATGAACGCAGATTACAGTGAGCGGCGCCTGCTTTCCAACCACCCATCCCGTTCCCTCTGTGTGGCTGGCGCATTACCGATATTTATGTGATCCAGCCCTCGAATTCATTCAGGATAGAGTAGAAGCACTCAGGGGTAATCGAGACGAGGACGTCACCATGAGCCAGCATGACCATCAACCACTCTCTTTCATCAATCCGGAAGGTCTTTACGACCCGACCGAAAACGGCTATTCCCATGTGGCAGTGATCGCGCCAGGCAGTCGGTTAATCCATATCGCAGGCCAGGGCGGCGAGAACGCAAAAGGCGAACTACCGGAAGACTTTCACTTACAGGTGCGCTGGGCCATCGGCAACCTGAAAACAGCCGTGAATTCGGCGGGCGCCGAGCTTCGTGATATCGCCAAAATTACCGTGCTTATAGTCGATCACTCCGAAGAGCGTCTTGGGGTTTTGAGCGCCGAGCTTTCAGAGGCTTGGGGCGAGGCTCAGAAACCGACCTGCACACTGATTCCCGTGCCACGCCTGGCACTTGACGGCATGCTGTTTGAAATTGAAGCCGTTGCAGTAGCACCAAAACACCCTGAATCAGGCGTCACATCCGGCTAGCCAGGCCGTTATAAAAAGCCCTTCCGATTCATGAATGAATTGTCACCCTGCTGCCTTTTCCAGAATACGGAATTAGCGCTAGCCTGAGTATGAGGCTCTATATACTCGGTGAGGGAGGATCAGGGTATGGAAGAAAATGTCGCACAGGACCGGCACCACGGAGGACTCACCCCGGCCAGAACAATCGGCCTGATACTGGGCCCGTTGTTCCTGCTGGCCACATTGGTGATAACGCCTCCGGAAGGCATGGACATCGCCGCATGGCATGCGCTGGGACTCATGTTGTTAATGGCGACCTGGTGGTCCACAGAAGCGATCCCTATTCCTGTCACCGCGCTGGTGCCCATCTGCCTGATTCCCGCATTGGGTATAGGCTCAGTAAAAGACGCCACAACCCCCTACGCCAATCCGATCATTTTCCTGTTTCTAGGCGGCTTCGCACTGGGCTTGGCGATGCAGCGCTGGGATCTCCACAAGCGAATCGCGCTGAAAACGTTGTTGGCGGTTGGCAGTCAGCCCAAGCGCCAGATTGCGGGTTTTATAGCCGCTACCGCCTTTTTGAGCATGTGGGTCAGCAACACGGCGACCAGCATCATGATGCTGCCGATCGGGCTATCGGTCATCAATATGCAGGAAGGAAACGACACCGAAGCCTCGCGCCGATTCGCTACCCGCATGCTACTCGCGATTGCCTATGCGGCCAGCGTGGGCGGTATTGCAACGCTTATCGGCACGCCGCCCAACGCACTCCTCGCGGCCTACCTGGCCGACAACCATGACATTGAAATAGGGTTCGCCCAGTGGATGCTGATTGGCGTTCCCATTGCCGCCACGATGCTGCTGGTGATTTGGTGGTGGCTGACACGAGGCGATCTCGGTAAGGACAACAGCGCGGATGCAGACCAGCTAATTCGTGAGCAACTGAACAAGCTGGGGCCTATGGGACTTGGCGAAAAGCTGATTCTGATGGTGTTCACCCTGACCGCCGCAACCTGGATATTCCAGCCCCTGCTCTCGGCCAGCCTGCTACCATGGCTCAACGACACCGTTATTGCGATCGGCGCTGCTGTCGCACTGTTCCTGATCCCGGTGAATCTTTCGAAGCGCGAGTTCATCATGGATTGGGAAACCGCTGAAAATATCCCCTGGGGCGTGTTACTGCTGTTTGGCGGCGGCTTGTCACTGGCGGGCGCCATTAGCAGTTCGGGGCTGGCCGAGTGGATAGCTGAAAACCTGTCGATCGTCGGCGCGCTGCCCATGATTCTGATGGTGGCACTGGTCACCACCGTTATCATTTTCCTGACAGAAGTGACCAGCAACACGGCCACCGCTGCTGCCTTTTTGCCGCTGATGGGTGCATTGGCCGTCTCGCAGGACGCGGCCCCTCACCTGCTGGCAGTGCCGGCTGCGATTGCGGCCAGCTGCGCCTTTATGATGCCGGTCGCAACGCCGCCAAACGCCATCGTATTCGGCAGTGGTCATATGCGTATCGGCGATATGATCAGTGCCGGGTTTGCATTGAATATCGCCGGTATTCTGGTCGTCACTTTGCTCGGCTATATGCTGATGGGCTGGGTGTTCGGCGGATAGGACTGCTCCAGAGAGGCAAATACCCTCTCACCTCAGGCATCTCTGGACAGCAGCCTCCGCCCCACTCAACCAAACGGGGCGTAGGCTGTGTGGAGGATCTCCTCGCCTGCTGCAAAGGTTAAGTTAGTCTTTTCCCATTGCAGATCAACACACCATGACGGATCCGATTGTTATTGTGGGCGGCGCATCGCTGGATACCATTATCCATCTTGATACCTTGCCCACCGGCGAGCCACAAACCCTGTGGCCAAGAGAAAGCTACAAGGCTGTCGGCAGCACGGGAGCCGGCAAAGCGCTTAACCTTGCCGCCCTGGATTACCCCGTTGTCTTGCACACCCTGCTGGGGCGCGATGCAGAAGGTGAACACATCCGTCGCCACCTCAATCGCAGCAACATTACACTCTTGGTAGATGAGACAGATGCCCCCACAGAGCAACATACCAACCTGATGGCTGCTGACGGCGGGCGCATTTCCCTTTTTACCCAGCCACCGGCCGCACCGGAGAATCTAGACTGGCGCCCCGTTGAGGACGCCATGGCCCGGGCGTGCTGCGTGGTTATCAATATTCTCGCTTATACCCTGCCGGCCCTGGCGATTGCCAAACAGCACGCAATACCGCTATGGACAGATTTGCATGACTACGATGGCAAAACGCCCTATCACCAGCCGTTCATTGATGCCGCCGATGTGTTGTTTCTGTCCAGCGACAGACTGCCCGATTACCGGTCCTTTATGGCCTCGCAAATCGCGAACGGGAAGACGCTGGTGGTTTGCACTCACGGTGAAAGGGGCGCGACCTTGCTTAGTCACACAGGCGAGTGGATAGAACAACCGGCATTGAAAGTCGCCCGGGTTGTCGACACCAATGGTGCCGGCGACGCTTTTTTCAGCGGATTTCTTGCGGCCTACCTGAGAGGCGCCCCCCTGGCCAGATGCATGCTGAGTGCAGCCGCATCAGGCGCCGCTTGCGTGATGTCTCGCGACCTGGTGGGAGCGGACCCACGAACCTTGATGCCCTGATCCATGCTTGCAGACACGTCGATTGCCAGCACTCACGCCACGGGCCGTCTGGCCCGACAAAGGTGTCAGCCCTCAGCTCCGAGGACTTTCTTGATCGTCAGGCCCTGTACCAGTATTGAAAACACCACGACCACGTAAGCCATCGGCAGAATCAGATCACGCTCCGGCCCCACCGGCAGGGAGAGGGCAAGCGCCACCGAAATGCCGCCTTTTAGACCACCCCAGGTCAGTGCTTTTATCGGATTGGGTTTGAATTCCCTGAAGGGCTTCAATCCCATCACCGGCACGCCCACCGCTACCAGCCGCGCCAACAGCCCAAGCGGAATGGCGGCAAGCCCGGCCCAGAGCACAGGGAGTTCGAATGTGACAATCAGCAGTTCAAGACCAATCAACAGAAACAGTACCGCGTTCAACAGTTCGTCGACCATTTCCCAGAAGGTATCGAGCTGCTGCTCCGTCTTCTTTGACATGGCAAACGCACGCCCCTGATTGCCGATCATCAAACCTGCGACCACCACCGCAAGCGGGCCGGACATGTGCAACCGACTCGCAAGCGCATAGCCACCCGCCACCAGCGCCACGGTGATGAGGACTTCAACCTGATAATTATCCAGATGCTTGAGCATGTGATAGCCCAGCAGTCCCAACAGGAACCCAAGCACCAGGCCACCCACTGCTTCCTGCAGAAAAAGTTCACCAATGCTTGCAAACGTGGCCTCGCGCTCACCTGATGCAATGCCGAGAATGGCAATGAACATCACTACGGCAACACCATCGTTAAACAGGGATTCGCCGGCGATTTTGGTTGTAAGGCTCTCCGGTGCATCGACCGATTTGAGAATGGCCATCACCGCAACCGGATCAGTTGGCGCGATCACCGCACCAAACAGAAGGCAATAGATAAAGGGCAATGGAATGCCCAGCCACTCCAGCACATACCACATCGCCCCGCCCACCAGAAAGGTTGTGAGCACAACACCGAAGGTGGCCAGCAACGCGACCAGCCATTTCTGGTCTGCGAGCTCCTCAAGATTCACATGAAGAGCCCCGGCAAACAGCAGAAAGCTCAAAAGACCATTCAGCAGTGTCTGACCTAGATCGGCGCCCCCTACCAGCTGTTCTGCCCAGTCCGCCAGGCCGGTCATTCCGAGTTGATTGAGCCCGATCAACACCAGAGAAAATACCAGCGAAAATGCCATGACGGCGATACTGGTGGGCAAGCCAATAAAGCGGGCATTGATATAACTGAAAAAGGCCGAGAGGCTCAGTAGGATCGCGATAATCTCGAATAACGACATCTTGTCTTCCACATCCCTGTAGCAGTGACTGGCGGGTTCGGGGCGCGCTGATCGGAGCCCCAACACCACTTTGCATTTTTGTTGAGGAAAGAGGAAGCTAACGAAAATATTAGTTCTGCGTTGAGCGCAACAGCGAGCACTGGCGATTGCCAGGCGGTTTCAGGCTGCACCTGTTGCAAGGACCAGAATAGCCTCAAATCGCTAACACCTGCAGTCAGGGGGCACCGTGACCACCAGTTGTATTATCAAACATTTCGAACACTACTCACCGCTGACAGACAACGATAAACGGCTACTCGACACGCTTGAAGAAAGCCCCGAAACCTACCCGAAGAACGCCCACATCTGGAAACCGGGTGACGTTGCCGATCACTTTTATACGCTCAGCAGCGGGTGGGCCTATACCTACCGGGACATGGAAGATGGCAGTCGGCAGGTTCTCGACATCTATATCCCAGGCGATGTTATCGGACTCAGGGAACTGGCGTTCGAGAAACAGATTACCGGCCTTTACCTGCTGACCGACGCCCAGCTTTGTGCATTTCCGAAAACCCGGCTGACAGAGGTTTTTTCAGAATCTTTATTGCTTTCTACTATTTTCTTCATCATTACATCAGTCGATCAGGCGATTCTACTTGAGCGTCTGGTAAATCTCGGGCGCCGCTCGGCCCGCCAGAAACTTGCGCATTTTCTGCTGGAAATCTCGACACGGCTTTACAAAACCAACGCCGATATCGATAACCCGTTAAAGCTTCCCCTGTCACAAACCCTGCTGGCTGACGCCCTTGGCTTGAGCGCCGTGCACGTGAACAGAACCTTCAAGGCTCTCAAGGAGGAACACCTCATAAGCGCAACCAATGGATCGGTTCAACTGCTCGACATCGCCGGCCTCAAAGAAGCGGCCGGTTTTGATCCGGAGTATCTGGCCGAGAATGTCTCCGGACTGCTTCAGCACGTTCGACAGATGCAGCGTCAGATGGAAGCTGGCGCTCGAAGCGATACGGCAGTCAGAGCCCATCAAAGCTGAAGAGGGTGTTGAAGAATGACGGCAATCGATCGTGACCGGCTCGCTGCACTGGCAGCCTGCCCCCATATACACAAAGGCCGTTACCGCAACATTGAACGTGTAAAAACACACGGTTTTGGCGACTTTCTGAAGTGGCAACTGGCGCCGGGCAAACGGTTTCCACCGGGGAAGCGCTACCCACTGATCAAACCGGATTCCGCTACACTCAATCAGCCAACTGACGCCCCCCAACTCACCTGGCTGGGTCATGCCTCCTTTCTGTTCCAGTTTCGCGGTATCAACGTGCTGACTGATCCCGTGTTATCGGAACGAGCCAGTCCGTTCCGGTTTGTCGGCCCCAAGCGCTACACTCCGCCCGCGCTGACGGTCAGTCAGATGCCCGATATCCACCTTGTGCTGATTTCCCATAATCATTACGACCACCTGGATGAAGAGGTCGTCCGCCAGCTCCACAAACGGTTTGGCGATGCCCTGCGTTTTTGCGTGCCGATGGGCTTGAAAAGCTGGTTCGCAAAGCGGGGCATACACAACGTTGTCGAGTTGGGCTGGTGGCAAGCGGAGAAACTGTCGGATACAGAGGAAGTCTTCTGTCTGCCCACACAACACTTCTCGGGCAGGGGCGCGCACGATGGCAACAAATCCCTGTGGTGCAGTTGGTTGCTGGAAATAGACGGTTACCGTCTTTATTTCGCGGGCGATACCGGCTACGGCGGCATTTTCACTCAGATTGGCGAGCTGTTTGCGCCAATCGATCTGGCACTGCTGCCCATCGGCGCTTACAACCCGCGATGGTTCATGGCGCCTGTGCATGTAGACCCGGAAGAAGCCGTGCGTATCCACCAGGATATCGGCGCCCGTCACTCGGTTGCCATGCACTGGGGCACCTTCGTGCTAACAGATGAGGCAATGGACGAGCCGCCCCGTCGTTTAAGGCAGGCACTTGATGATCAGGCGCTGGATCAGGACAGCTTTATCGTCATGCAGCATGGCGAAACCCGCAATTTCGACCCGCAGCATTCGTTATAGGCGCACAAACCGGGGCAACAGCATCAGCAACACGCCAATCACCACCATCAGCACCGGATCTGACACCACATAGGGAAACAACATTAACGCCAGGCCGGTGTAACGGGCCACGATATGATCCTGGCGCCGCCCGTAAACAAAATACCCGATGCCAATCGAACCCAACACAAGCCCAAAAAGCAGCATTGCAGTATCGGTCAAAGGTGTCCTCCAGAATCCTGTGTTCTGTTCAGATGGTTATGCCCTACCACGCCAGCCAGATGACGTGACGCGCGCCCTTGCCGGGCTTGTGAGCCCTCACCGTGACCGCTTCGGCAGCTAACCCCGCCCTGCGCAATCGCTCGGTGAACTCCGGGGCCTGCCCCGCAGACCAATAGGCCAGAATACCCTCAGGCGTCAGCGCAGCTTGTGCGGCAGCGATACCGGCCACCGAATAAATCCAGTCATTCTCTTTTCGCGTCAGCCCCTCGGGTCCATTGTCTACATCCAGCATGATCGCATCGTAAACACCGATTTGCGTCTGCAACAGCTCGCCCACATCTCCCACATGCACCCGGGCACGGGGATCCGACAATGGATAGCCCGCCGCTGAACCAAGTGGCCCGCGATTCCACTCGACAACCTCGGGCACCAGCTCGGCAACGGTGACTTCCGCATCGTCACCCAGCGCACCAAGCGCGGCGGCAAGGGTGAACCCCATGCCCAGCCCACCAATCAGGACCTTCGGCGCGGGCTGATCAGCAATCCGCTCACACGCCAGTGTCGCCAACGCATCTTCGGAGCCGTGCAGGCGGCTGTTCATCAGCTCACCGGTGCTGCCGGCAATCTTGATCGAGAACTCATCATTGCGCTGCAGCAATCGCAACTGCGTCCCCTTGCCGGGAATCGTCGCGGTGCCGATAAGCTCAAAACGGGCCATAATGCCTCTAAGCGGAAGGATTAATTGATCGCGATAGTAACCTGTTGCTGTCGTGGCGGCGAACCTGATTCCGCTAGATCCGTCAGGAAACAGTTGATATAACGATTACTATCACAAGAGCTCCGGGGCACCTACCACTATGGCGGATATCCTGCCTTTCAAAAGGCCAACCAAAAAGGCACCACGAAAAGGACTCTGTCAGCACGACATTCACAAATGGGTGGTGTGCACCGAGAAAAAGTTTGATGTTAAACAAGGCAAGCTGGTCACGGTTTACCGTTGTGAACGTTGCGGCAAGCAGAAAGTGAAGGCGCACTAGAATGCGCGCTCTTGCCACTAAATCAAATAGCCGAGAGGAGCGGCATCCAACGACTAAGAATCACCAGGTGGCGTCATCAATCGTCTGGTGACCGAGCACCAGGCCCCTGTCGAGAAAGTCCTGCAAGTCCACGCCATAGGTCGTATCCGGTACCTCTTTGGCAATCGTGTACTCGTTACCCTCAGCGTCACCCGTGTTTCGAACAAGGTCGACCACCCTGTACTTTGCCGGTTCTGACTTGTCTGCATTCCTGACAAGAATTACTTTCGGCTTGCGTTTATTCTTCGGGTTGGATGCCATCACGATGCCCACGTCCCCGTTCGACATTTCAACGATTGAACCAGGCGGGTAGATCCCGATCATGCGAATAAACTCTTTCGCGAGTTCCTCGTCAAACTGCTTGCCCCTGAAGCGATAAATGATTTCCAGTGCCTCCATTGAAGAACGGCCACTGTCGTAGACACGGGAACTGGTAATCGCATCGTAGGTATCCACAATGCCCACAATTTTCGCCATGTAGGGAATCTGTTCTCTTGATCACAATCAATAGAATACAGATGGAGTGTCTGACTTTTCAGGGCTAATCATCGATCAACTGGCGCGACCAAATACCCGCTCCAGAAATCCCGAGGTGCGTACACCCGGTATGGGCAACGACGGCGCCTCCGTCATGGCTTCTCGCCAGAAACGTTCAGGGTCGTCCAGGTGCGCGGCTTTTGCCCTTTCCGAATCATTGAACGAGTTATGCTCGCCTGAAAAGCCCAAGGCCACCAGTTCGCGAGTCCAAAGGTAAATGGCCGATCGGATAACCCGCAGCACGTCGACATAAGATTCCCGGCTAACCGTGATCGCCAGTTCCGCACTCAGGTTGATTTGCGCCTGTAGCGCCAGCATCTGATCCGGTGGAAAGGCGATTTGCTGCCCACTGCCTTTCTTGCATTTCATGCAGAACCGCTCCAGCGTTTTGACGCCGTCAGGCAGATCGCGATGGCCGTGCTCGAGCTTCTGTTTGTCATTCACCGGCGCCGGGATCCAGCCGTACTGAGGGGACTTGGCAACAATATGGCCCACCACATCACGACGAAAGTCCGGCAGTGCCGCTCCTTCGTCGTATCCTTCGAATTCTGTGCGAAACCAGGACGACATTTTCCTGTGGCGAAACATCATAGCCAGCGTAATGGCGGCTGGCATAATTTCCATCAGTTCGTCGCTGGCATCCTGAACACGCTGTTCCAGATCATCAACGGGGGCGCTCATCTACTTGTCCTCTTCCTGAAGAACCGCTCCGGTAGCCATTTGCGATCAACCGGTACGGTGATTTGTTGTTGTGAATAAGGCTTCGCAGGAGAAGTCTTTGGTCAAAAAGTAGGCTGAAGCAGGCCATCTCTCCGTTGCAAATTGGTTGCAGTCCGTAACTGCACGTAAATGGTGCACGATTTGTTGAGAACATTCAGCGACTTTACGAAAACCCTCTTTTTGTGCAATCAAAATGGCTGCCCCGTTTTCGCCTGCCCCCTGGATCGATAAGCATCGTGCGTACCGTCACCATCGCTTACACTTTTGCCATTGCTTTACATTTAAACAGCGCCGCACTATAGGCCCGTAGAGCAGTACAATAAGCCGGACTGGCGGCTCCCTAGCGTTCAACGAGGTATTCCATCATCGCTTTTCACCCCAGACTGTCACTACCGCTCCATCTGCGTATTGCGGGGAGTTTTGCGTTGCTGGCTATTGTGATGGGAGCCATGCTGACCGGGTTTTATCAATCCAAAACTGAATCCCTCGTGATGGATACCGCCCACACGCTGTTTGATCAGGCTGCCACCAAAATCACTCTGGCGTTCCAGAAAACATATCGGCCTGTACAGGAGCTGACCAGCGTACTGTCCCGGGCCCCTCAAACCAGCAACCCGTCATTAGCTGCGCGGAAGAACACACTTCCGGTATTTATAAGTGCTTTGCAAAGGCAACCGGAAACCGTCGCCATCTCCATTGGCTACGACAACGGTGATTACTTCATTGTACGGGCCGCGGCTTCAGAAAAACTTCGCACCGTCTTCGAGGCGCCCGCCGGAACGGTCTACATCGCCGACCACCTGGTGCAAGCCGACAACGGCAACGCATTGATGACACGGCAATTCCTGAACGATGATCAGATCGTTATTGAGGAACGACGCCTGGACCCGATGGTTTATGATCCGCGCACCCGTCCCTGGTTCACGGCCGCGATGGCAACAGATGAGATTGTCATGACCGAGCCCTATGCGTTTTTCTTCTTCCGCCAACCGGGGTTGACCGTCGCCCGACAGACCGAAGACGGCAAGGCAGTTGTCGCCTCGGATATCACACTTGAATCCCTTTCCGGCACACTCAACAGCCTGAGCATTTCTCCCAGCGCCCACTCTGTACTCTATCTTCCAAACGGCACCGCAATGGCCTACAGCGACGGCTCAAAGATGGTGGTGACAACCCGGGAAAACCAGTCCCGGATTGCCCAGGTCGATGAGTTGGACATTCCGGTGATGCTCAGCCTCGATGGCGAGAATCCAATAGAGCCGCCTGAGGGCTGGATGGAGAACACCGTCGTGTTGCCGCTGACCGACCAGCTTCAGCCACGCCTGACCATTGCGGCCCCCAGCCGCGATATTCTGGGTAGTTCCTACCTTGCGTGGCACGATGCCTTATGGACGGCCATCGCAATCATTGCGCTGTCGTTGCCGTTGACCTGGTTGATCGCCAGATCAGTATCCGGCCCAATCAGAGCATTGCGTACAGCAGTCGGTCACGTATCGGAGGGTAACTTCGATTTTCATTTGCCGGATGCCAAACGTCGCGATGAAGTCGGCGAACTGACCCGCGCCTTTCGTTCAATGCGCACGTCTTTGCGCCAGCACATAGAAGAGCTCAAGCAAACCACAGCCGCCAAAGAGCGCCTTGAAAGTGAGCTGGAGATCGCCCGGGAAATCCAGATGAGTATGGTGCCCGGCGATGGAGAACTGAATCGACAGCTCCGCAACTGGGACATGGCCGCTACACTCCGGCCCGCTCGCGCCGTGGGCGGCGATCTGTTTGATATAGCCGAGCTCCCGGGGGGCAAGCTACTGGTCACAGTGGGCGATGTTTCGGACAAGGGCGTTCCTGCCGCTTTGTTTATGGCGCGTACTGTTTCATTGATGAAGCTGCTTTACGGTCAGGGGCATTCATTGCAACACCTGATGCATGAGCTCAATCAGCATCTGGCACTCGACAACGAGAGCTGCATGTTTGTCACCTTACTGTGCCTGATTGTCGACACCGACACCGGCGCTATCGAAATGTCGTCAGCCGGTCACAGCCCTCCCGTGCTGGTCAGTGAACACCAGGCACAACTGCTGGAGATGGAGAACGGCCCTCCAATGGGCATTCATGAAGATATCGACTTTCCATGCTGCCAGGCATCACTTCCTGTCGGTTGCTCTCTGATCCTCTACACTGACGGGGTCACCGAAGCCTTTAGCCCGAATCGAGAGGAATTTGGCGAAGACCGTATGCTGGCTTCTCTGGCGGCGATTGGCTCCCCTGACAGTAACGAGTCAGTCCGGGGATTGCTGGATGCGGTAACCCGGTTTGCCGCAGATGCGGATCAATCTGACGACATCACGGTGCTGGCACTGAAACGCTTATGACAGAATTGACGCCCAGAATGCAGATAACAGCTGAAACGGAATTGCCCAATGCCATGAACTGGCTGGACCGCCATCTCACCGGTCCCGCCGCTGATATTCAAAGCGATCTCAAGGTTGTGCTGGATGAACAGCTGGCGAACATTTTCAGTTATGGCGTCATTGATGAGCAGGCGATAGAGGTGCGGCTTGAGCTGGATATTCAAGATGACGCGCTGCAGCTACGCATCATCGATAACGGGCTTGCATTCAACCCTCTACAGAATGATATCGATACCGACTTTCCGAACATCGAAGACCGCCCAATCGGCGGCCTCGGCCTGCTGCTTATGCGGGAGCTCACCGATTCTCAGCATTACCAGCGCCAGGACAACCTTAATATCCTGGAACTGACCCGTTACCTTCCCCAAACATAAAAAGGACAAGACACGTGCCGCTTACTATCGACATTCAATCGCCCGGCCCGACAGCCATCAAGGTGTCCCTGACCGGTTCCCTCGACAGCCAGACAACACCCGAACTTGAAGCCGCCCTGAACCAGGCCATGACGGACCAGACACAATCCGTGGCGTTTGATATGGGCGGCGTCGATTTCATCAGTTCCGCCGGTTTGCGCGTCATTTTCAAAACCCTGAAGCGGGTGAAAAAGCACGGCGGCAAGGTGAGCGTGTCCCGAATGTCAGAAGGCGTCAGGAAGGTATTTGAAATCGTAAAGGTGCTGCCGGATCTGGAAGTGTTCGCCAGCGAGGAGGAAATGGACGAATACCTGGCCGCAATCCAGAACGCAACGCGTTAAGACAAGCACCAGCTCAAACAGTGTGCGGGCGCCCTCCAGGCGCCCTCTATCAAACAGGTTGGTTACAATCCATCAGTGCCCGGGAACGGGCTAAATGACCTTCTTGCGCAACCAGGCCGAGATGGCCTCACCCACAATGACCAGCACCACAATCGCGATCAGTACCGTCGCCACGGTACGCCAGTCAAGCGTATCGATAGCGCCCTGCAGAATCACCCCGATACCGCCCGCACCGACCAGGCCAAGCACTGTGGATTCCCGCAGGTTGATATCCCAACGCAAAACGCTCACCGCAAAAAACGCCGGCACGACCTGCGGCACAATGGCGTAGAGGATGACTTTTGCGTGAGATGCGCCAGTCGCTTCCAGTGCTTCGACGGGCTTGCGATCAATCTCTTCAATCGCTTCACCTATCAGCTTGCCCAGAAAACCGA
>TARA_R100001440_G_scaffold37685_2_pt1 | contig 29598 bp, 48 predicted proteins | sample TARA_R100001440 | Tara Oceans TARA_R100001440 (sample SAMEA2622112) | marine metagenome | biome: marine biome (ENVO:00000447); feature: surface water layer (ENVO:00002042); material: "saline water (ENVO:00002010), including plankton (ENVO:xxxxxxxx)" | depth 5 m
CGTATGGATACGATCCACTAGAAGAGTGGGTATTATCTACAGGAGATATACACTACACAAACCTTGCTTTAGAAGAAGGGTATGGTGTAGTTTTTGATGGCTCAGGCGGAGTAGAATATACTGATCCTTCTGGCAACGTTGTTGCTGAGAATACCCAGGTATGGGAAGCTGTTGTTATACCTGAAGTGCTATCCAACTTTGTAGAAAAGAAAAGAGATGAGTTGCCAACACAGTGGAACCATTCTCTAGTAATAGGGTTGGACTATTACCATTTTACAAAAGACTTCTGGGTACATACCTGGGGAAATATAATGCCCTATCATTATGATGCGGGAGGAGAGTATTCCTATCACTCATTCCATGGAGGACAATGGATAGATTACTCAGGCGGTCTAATATTTGGATGGAGAGCTAGCAAACACCTTGGATTTTTCTTAGAAGGTAAGTATAATAAATATTGGAATAGAGAATGGCATGACTTTAAATTGGGTGTCAATTACGTGATATTCTGATATATTTTTTGTATATTATAATATAACCTTAATAATAGAATTATGATTAATTGGATTAATTCCTGGAAAGCAGGAAATAAAAAAGAGAAGTATGAGATCAATATAAGAATTGGTAAACTAACAGTACTAGAGCTCATGTTCTGTCCATGTGAAGTATGTGAGAAAACTAAAGCTACTTGTTCTAAGTTTAGATTTATGATCTTTAATTTTGGATTTGAAGTATAATGGCAACTAAAAACTTAGATACAACTATAATTCTTAAGGCCGCTGATCCTATCAACGGTGTTTTAACTTTGGATACAACTGTATTTAAGGCAGTAAGTTATGATGATACTAGTGTGTCAACAGAAACAAAAACAATTGTTACTGGTAGTACTCCTACACAGATAATAGATAAGTCAGTTGCTAAACTAACTTATGTGTATATAAAGAATACAGATGCTTCCAATTACATAACTCTTTATAATGATGATAAAGAGGATTGGGGTAGGTTGTTACCAGGAGAATGGGCTTTTTTCCCTGTTGCTCCTAGTGTAGGCTTTGAAGCTGCAGCTGATACTGCGGCTGTTATTGCAGATATTGCTTTATTTACTGCACCATAAAATAAATAATTAACCAACAAAAAAAAAGAAAAAATGAATTTAGAAAATTTTGAAGGACTAAAGAATGTAGAAGTCTCTAATAATAGAGCTCAAATGACATTCTGTGCAAGCTGTAAATCATGCCCAGCTATTGATATCTCTGCTGACTCAGATAGAGTTGTAGTTGGAGGTGAAGAAGAAGGCTACACTGAATTTACAAAAGAACAATTCAAACTATTCACTGAAGTTGTAAAGTCAGGAGAGTTTGATAAATATATGAAGTAATAGTGTTATGGCTAAGAACTGGATTAAAGATGCAATTAAAAAACCGGGATCTCTTACTGCAGCAGCAAAGCGTGCAGGAAAGAGTATTTCTGAGTATTGCGAAAGTCCACCATCTACAAAAGCTAAACAAAGATGCAATTTAGCAAAGACACTTAAAAGCTTTAAAAAAGAAGAGGGTGGAAGTGTAGCAAAATATAAAACAGGAGGACAGACAAATCAGTTGCAAGGCTGCGGTTGTCCTTATGGAATGGAAATGGGACCTAATAAAGTATTATAATTATGCCGTATCATACAAAGAAAAAAAAGAAGAAGAAAAATAAAAAGAAAGTCTACAAGTGTGGAGGATCTAAAATGTACATGTGTGGTGGTGAGTATCACAAACCAGTAATGAAAGCTGTGGGACCCAACGGTGTACTATAAAAAATAAATTATGGGAATATTAGGAAAAATATTTAGTAGTGCTGGAGGTGAACTAGTAGAGTCTGTAGGAGGAGTATTAGATGAGTTAATTACTTCTAAAGATGAAAAGCTAGAAGCTAAAAGGAAGCTAAAAGAATTAATCCTGAAGCATGAAGCTGAAATGGATAAACAAATAACTGACCGTTGGAATGCTGATATGGCATCTGACTCTTGGTTATCTAAGAATGTAAGACCAATGGTTCTTATATTTTTAATTGTTTGCACTATGCTGCTTATTTTTATTGACGCAGGTGCAATAAGTTTTACTGTAGAAGAGAAGTGGACTGATCTGCTGCAGTTAGTATTAATTACAGTAATAGGTGCCTATTTTGGTGGCCGTTCTGTAGAAAAAGTAAAGAATAAAAAATAACTATTAAAAATTAGAAATTATGCCAATGCACTTAAAAGGAGGCTTTAGAAGTAAAAACGGCCTTGTAAATTACGGAATGGGTGGATCAAAGAAAAAAATGACCTATGGTATGGGTGGATCCATGAGAAAAAAACAAGATATGATGAGAGCTAGTAAAGGTTTAGAAGCTTTAGCTGCTGCAAATCCAGAACTTACTTACACAGGAAAGAAAAAGAAGATGGCTTATGGTGGAGGTATGGGTATGGGAATGAAGAAGAAAGACATGATGGGTATGGGTGGATCTAAGAGAAGAACTTATATGTCAGGAGGTGCTCATATGGCTATGGGCAAGAAGAGAAAAGGAATGTAATCCATGGCTAGAAAAGTAAATGTATATGTATTCACAGGTAATAAGAAAAAGAAAAGACCTGGAGTACATGCTAAGACAAAGACTAGTAAAAGTAAGGGTGCCCAAAACTACAAAAAACAATATGTAGGTCAGGGTAGATAATATATTATTATGTACGGATCAGGCAATTCAAATAATGCAAGTGGTGGATCACAGTATCTTGGGATGCCTCCTACAAGTAAGCAACAGATATTAAAATTTTATGACTCTGGTGCTTCTGAATGTCAGTACTATAATTATGATGATATATTAGGTTTTGAAAAAAATACTAGTAGTAAATTTACTATATATTTTAAAGGGGCAAGAGATGTTAATGCAGTAGATCAGGTAGGTATAACTATCACTGGCTCAACAATAACTGTAACAGAGGCAATAGAAGTTATTATAAATGCTCCTTTATATCTAGATGTTCATAAATCCACAACCGCAGTTATAGAAATTGTTAGTGATACTGCTGGCAATAGCATAAGACCTGAGTTTACAGCAGCAAGCATAGCTTATGGTGCTTGTTGTACTGGAAGTGGAGGTAAAGATGTTACTGTAAAAAATGAGGGAAGTAATTTAACAACCGCTGTTGCAAGTATAGATTTTGTTGGTACAGGTGTAAATGCAACTACGTCTAGTGATAATGTTACAGTAACTATATCTAATACTAATACACAAGTATTATCTTCTAATTATTCTAGACAAACATGGTCTTTAGCTAAACCTTATTTTTTTCCAACAAATAATGGTGGTAATACAGGAGGTACACAAACCCCTAGTAGTATTTCTTTTTTAAATTTTGGTGCTTTGCAAGCTTCTATGTTTCAAAGAGCAATAGGTACATACACTAAAGCAACTGCTTATTGTGCAGCCTCTTCTAGTCAGAGTGCAAGTACTATTGCAGGACTAACAACAGGATCAGGTATGGTTGTAAAAATAGTTCTCATGAAAGCTACACCATCTAATGGAAATACAGTTTTTAATTTTACAGAAACAGATATGGGAACTTTAACTTTTAATGCTACTGCTAATCAGTTAAATATAACTAATCAAAGTGTAACAGGTCTATCTATAGGTACTAATGATATTGTTGGTTTAGCACTTAAGGCAACATCATCTAGTGGTTCCCCTACTGGTAATTTAACAGGATTAGCTCTTCACGCTACAGTTAACTTATTTAACTAAAAAAAAAGACTAGCAGGAAATGGAATAAACCCGCTAGTCTTCTCACAGTAAATATAAACGTTGGTTTTATACTTACAATCTTTCTTTTAAAAGACCTTCTATAATGATTAAATAGTTTATGGCATCTCCTATCTTTTCATTAATCAGTTCCTCAGAGGGTTCTTCCTCTGGCAACTTTTCTAAAATTGACATAATTGATTCAAGATGTTTTGCAGCATAACTCCATGCTACTTGCTCAGGCTCTGTATTAAATATAGATAACCTAACTCCATTTTTTATATTTTCAAAAACATCTGTTTCATTAGCGTACTCTGATTGTTTAACCTTAAAAGTACTGTCAATCTTTCTGAATCTGTCTTGTAAAAGCTTTTTAAACTCAGTTAGTGTCATTGTTCTTATCTGCATTGACTATTGTCTCTGCATGCTTTCTAATAATACTATCCTCATCAAGCTTAACATTTTCAATGTTTGGTTCTTGATCTAATTTTATATTTGAAAGATTAGGCTCTTCCCTTTCCATTGGTTTTAAATTGTCATTCATGTTTACAAATTTAAAGATTAATAATTATTTTTTTGATTTTTTTTCATGTTTTCTCATGTTTTCTAATAATTTTTTATTTTGTTCAATTGATATACCTGCTCTAATGGCATATCTTCCTAAATAAAAAATTCCTATTATAATTGCTATTAATATAAGTATGTTCATAATTAAAATATATATCTGATTGTTTTTAAATTAAAATATTTACTATATAACTTTTTAAAATTATCTAATGCTCTAGCTTTTTTTCTTACAGGATACCTAAGTGTACCACTAAGATTTTTAGGTTCATCAGAATATTTCATAAGTTCACGAGCTTCCTCACTTGCCTTATTCATTTGAAATATATGATTGGTAAGTGCAATAACTTCACATTTATTTTCACCTGCATATTTTTTTACAAATCTAAATAAATTATCATACTCAACACTCCATCCAGGATAGAATATCAAAGGTGAATAATTAAGATGAACTTCCCATCCTAAATCTTTTAGTCTATTAACATCATGAATTCTAGATAATATCTTTTGCATCTTTGGTTCAAGGATATCTGAATACTTTTGTGGCATAAGACTAACACGCACACGGGGCTTTTTATTAAAGTGATTAACATCAAGCTTTAATAATCCCGGATACTTAGTAGCCATTGTGCTATTAAGTTGCGGATGATCATCATACATCTTAAGATAATTATGAAGTGTCCCTGGTACAAATTTTTGCATCAAAACTAAGTCTGAATTGCATGCAATGTCTACCATTGTATATATAGGATCTTGTTGATTGGGCACCTTATCATAAGTCTTTTCCCATTCAACTACAGAGTTAAATATCTGATCAACATTCTCATTGACAAATACTCTTTGTCCATTATACCTTGACATATAACAATAGGTGTTTACACAACCTCCCATACATCCGTAGATTATATTTGGTGCAATGCAATCAGAGCTATTGTTATTTGTCTTAGTAACTAAAGTTTTTGTTTTTTGATACTTTATGGCCATATAACTACAATATTATTGCCAATAGATGAAGATAAGGTCACATTTTTGATCTTTCTCTTCATTTTTCTTTGGTTTTGTAACTTTTTTCTTACCATTTGATTTCTTTTTCTCCTCTTTCTTTGAGATTTTCATTTATCTTCTTGAATAAGTTATCACTGTCCCACTTACCACCACGGTACGCAGCAGCTGCAGGATGAACTACAAAATGTTTTTTATGATCATTAGAAATCATCTTTGCAAATGGTTTTGCCTTAGCACCCATAAATACAAAGTCAATAACTTTAGGATAATCAGTTAAAACATGAGCAAATATACACTCTGTCCAACCTTTCCATGTCTTAACATGTGCACCAATATTATCTACTTCACAAGTTAATGCAGTGTTTAACATAAGCACACCTTGTTCAGACCATCTACTTAGATCACAATCTCTATTTGCATCTGGATACTGTGTTTGAAGTTCATCAAAGATGTATCTTAATGAAGGCTGTTCTTTATTAGTCTTAGAACAACTAAATGCTATTCCGTCAGCAACACCTGCCTGTGGATATGGATCTTGTCCAACAATTACAACTTTAAGATCATTATAATCACAAGATTGGTATGCTTTAAATATATCTTTAAATGTAGGAGTAAACTTTTTACCCGCATCTACATCTTGCATAAGTTCTTTTATAGGCCTTGCAAACTGAGGAGAATGGATTAAGTTCCATAACTCTGGCTCCCAGCCTGAAGGTACTAACATATCACAAAATTTTTCTTGTATTTTTTCTATTTCCATAATTAAAATATTAAAGTGTAAAGAGCCTTGTATTCCCTATAGTAACATACAAGAACTCCTTACACTATCTGACATGACTCAGATTACATTTCAAAATCAAAGGCTTCTTCATCAATCTCAATAACACCAGATACTTCCGGTTCAATTGGTAGTTCAGAAGTATACTCTTCAGGATTCATATCAGCTACCTGTTGATCTATTGTAAGTTGATTTGGATCTATTGGATCTGGCTCAACATTATTTGTATCAGCAGACTGAATTGTAGATTGACTTAAACACTCTGCTACCATAAACTCATGAAACTTTTGTTGATCAGACATCCAAGATCTAGGATGTGACATTTTTAATGCATGTGTAACATGATTATAAAATGCCCATGCTGTATCTTGTCCAACACCATATTGATATGATGGTTTTCCCATCTCTTTTTTGATGCAAGAAACTTGACTGCTATCTACTAACTCTTCTTCAATAAATAAACGTCCCACTATTTCTGCTTGTTCTTTACTAGACATAGTTACATTCTTCATTGAATCTTTATCATTAATAAGTTTTGTATAATGCTTATTAGCATTTTTTATTTGTGACATTATTTGATTAAATGCTTCAGAGTCAGCATTACCTGTATGCTTTCTTGCATAAGTTGACATATCACCTGCTACCATTCCATTATTACAAACAAATACATAGGCTCCAATACCACATTGAAATCTAATTTGTTTATTATAACTGTTAGTCCAGGCAAACATCATACCTAAATCAGGATCTTTTTGTGATTTGATATGATAAACACCTTGTGCTATATTACAGTCTCCTGTAGCTCTATACTCTTCATTGACAATATCAAAGCCATGTGTTTTTAATAGGCTTCTGCTAGCATCAATAAGAAACTTGTGACGTATTACTGTGTATGTGCTCCCGTGATTTGGGAACTTGGCTGCAGCCAGATGATCTGCACTGCAACCAGTTGGTTTTTTGTATCCCATTTTGTTAAAATTTTAAGTTCAAATATACTAATTTTATATTAGAATAACAAGAGTTGATTGCTCTGTATCCCAATGATATTATTGATTTCTCTTTCAATAGCATCTAGATAATACTTTTCATTAATATCATATAAAGCCCAATCTTTGTGCTCTATATCATTCATTATAGTTTGCATCCATCTACCGGCTTCTAGTTGTATTTCTCTTCTGTCATTTTTATTAACTTTGATTATTTTACAACCACTATTAGAAATATAATATCTATTTATCTTCTGTAGTTTATATTCTACAGGTTCATTGTGTTCTATAGATCTAGCTACCTGCTGCCAATTACCTTTTGATTTACCACCAATACAATAATCAAGTATGTTATTATTATTCTTAAGTGTTTCTTCTGGTAAAGTTCCATTTACAAAGTATGCATACAATGCTTTTGGAATGATCAGTTTAGATTTGTTTTTATGAAGAGCTAACCCTTCAAATTCAAACCGGCCTTTACATTTAGCTTTACCATCCTCATCTACTGCAATATAATTATTAACATCAGCAAGAATAAGTTTAGAATATGTACCGTGTTCAAGAGTTAAACTAGTTATCTCCTCCCACTTTTTACATACATCTAAATATATTTGCTTTTTAGATCTAGGTATTACTGTCTCAACACCATCTGTATTTTGCATCAATGGAATAGCTTCTGGAATAGCTTCACAGATCATTTCATATAGCATCATCAGAGTAAGTTGACCATTAATAGTAATAAACATAGTAAACTGCGGATCATACAGGAAAGAGTTCTTGTCATTACTAAGACCATATGTACTGTTAAGTATAATTTTATATACATAGTTCATAGGATTACTCTTAGGAATCTTTTTTCTCTCTGTAAAGAACCACTCATACAGATCACAGAATGCTTTCTTATCTAGATGTGCAGGTGCAATCTTATTCTTAATTGCAAGGTTAGGGTAGAAACTAGCAACATCTGAAGACATAATAATATTATCTTCATCTGATTCATAAACACCCGGTTTGTTACAACCATGTGCACCACCCAAACCAAAATCCGTTTTAACTTCTTTATAAATAACTGAATACTTAAATCCGCCTTTAGTAAAGTTAGGATTTATCTCTACAGTTTTAAACTTATCAAGAAGATTATTAAACTCTGGTGTTGCAAACTCAATATAGTCCAGTATAATATCTTTGACCTTAATTACATTTCTGTAAGTTCTAAGTTTTTTCAATTCATACTTAGGTATGCCAAGCTCTTTACCAAGATAGTATGCAAATAGTTCTTTACTAATCCTTGGTTCTGATGCACTATATAGATTAATACCATACTGATCAGTCAGATTTTTACGCAAAGCAATCAAAGGTTTACATTTACCAAATATTTCTTTGGTTGAGTCAACGTCATTAATACAATAACTAACAATCATATCAAGCTGCTGCTTAGTTGTTATATTTGTATCATGAGGCAATGGCATATCAACCATATTATCCCAGTCCATACTATACTGAATCCACTTAAGACTAGAAAGTTTGGCCATATTGTCCCAATGATTAAGTTTAAATACATCTATTTGTTTGATAGACATATGCCATTCTGGAAACTCTTGAAATTCTTTTTTATTAGCTCTTTCAATACAGGATTGAGCATATGCATAAATCTCTTCTGCTATGCTTTCACCATCCATGAGCTTCAAGTTCTCATGGTCTTTAATTATATTATGAGTTATTTGGGCATCAAACGCTAATCCGTTATAAGATATATGCCACTCTCTATTTTCTATATTTTGTTTAAGGAATTCTATGAACTTATCATAATCATTCTGTAGTTTACATACAGAAAAAATATGTGTCTCATCAGTTTTGTAGTGTTTGAATACGGCCACAAAACAATTTGACAAAGTCTCATAGTCCATTATCCAATGGTTCATAGTCATGTCATTTTAAAAAAGAAAGGAGAAGGAACCAGAGGCAGGTATAATTGGGTTCGTCTGATGCCGGTCTTAGACCTACTACCTCAACCCACTTGGCCTTCTCTCAATCTTTATGTTATTTTAATCCAAAAAAAAGGGAGCCGTAGCTCCCTCTAATCTGGGGGTTGTTAACTAATTATACTTTTTCAAGTATAGGTAAATCTGCTGATCCACCTACTATATCACTTTCTTTTAAAAAGAACTCATCAAGATCTAATGCATCAGGATTAACTGCAAACATTTTAATCATCTCTCTGATCTCTTCTTCAGTAAGAATATAGTGTTCAGAACAAGTGTCAACAAGTCTTCTTTCTTCTTTATACTTGTTACCATTTAATCTAGGTTTTCCTTTTACAGGAATAGGGTCTCCATTATCATCTAGTTTTTGCACCATATGATAAGCACCCTTCATATACTTACTAATAATAACCATCATTTGTTGTTCTGGTGAAAATAAACATTCTACAAAAGGACAATCATTAGTGATAGGAATTAATTTAAAACTTTTTTTCTGTCCAAAAGCACTTTTGACTAACATCATAGACTTTGGATTTTCTGTTACATAATTTTTTTCTTTTTTTGCCATATCAGTTTTATTTTTAATTTACAAATTTAATTCTTTTTTTATTATTTCCAAATCTTCAGTTAAGTTTTCCTTATCTAAGTCAGGTTTACTACATAGCTCACCCACCTTTTGAAGATCTGTTTCATTGATAGCTAAAAACTCAGCATAGTCTTCCCAATAATATTCTGGAAATAAATAACTTTCTATATACTCAGAAGTAGAACTATGTTCACCAAAGAATTTCATAATCTTATCTTTAGTCTTCTTTCTAAATTTAGAATACTTACCCTTTAGGAACTTTGTATAGTCAGTTTTAAATTCTTTTAGATCAAATACATATATAAAATTGTACATATTAATTCTATTCTTTGCTGCAAAATGATCTGAAGATTCTAAATATACATCACTGAATATTTCAAACTCATCTAGATTATCCTTATCTAATGTATAAAGACAGATAAGCCTGTTCCTGTACTCAGTGTAGCTATCACCCCAACTGATATACGTTTGTACAGGAACAAACCTAACTCCTTTCTTAATACCTAATAAGGGATAAAGAAAGACTTTACTTTTTTGAAAATATTCTTTATACAGTCCTTTCACTATAATACTACATTACCTTTTGCAAATTCATATGGTAAACTATAATCTCTTTTATCATAATGATAATTGGCTTCTTCTAGTGTTTTTTGAAAACCAGTATACCATTCTCTGAGTGTATTTTCACTTACATCAAATACATATACTTGATCATAGTTATCAATTACAACAAAATTAAAATTAATTTTATAATCTGTAATATCTTTTTCAGAACTTTTTATCACCAATGTAATGTAAATAACTGCCTGCATCCAATAGTTATAGTAGTCTACAGTCTCTGCAAACTTGTCCAAACTTTTAGATGTAGTTTTAATATCTACAATAGTTATTTGTTTTGTCTCATGATCAATAATGTACCTATCAACATAACCTTTAAGGCCAAACTTATAATCATTTAACTCACATTTAAGATATTTCTCATTATGAGTTTCAATAGGATCTAGCTCAAAGTCTGTAGTCTGATGAAACAATAAGTCCATTACCTGCTTATTATTTTTAATGATCTGTACACGATCCATAGCACGTAGTAACATGTCATTATCTATAATATCTTTACCACTAGTATCACACATAAATGCATAGTAATCTTCACACTCTGTAGTACGAACCTTAGCTATACGTTTAGATTCATCTTTAAGTGATTGATATAAACCAACTTCTTGCAATGCATCTGAAATTACTTTATCATCTACCATAGATAACTCTGATATATTACAGGCAGCTATAACTTTCAAAACCTTCTTTAACGATTCAGATGGTACTTTAGTAGGAACTATAGAAAACTTTTCATGTAATCTTTCAGGTTCAAGAATTAACAGATGTAATAACTTACCTTCAATAAGGTGTTTGTCTGTCTTCTCTTCCCTTTCTTTAAGGATATAATCTTTATAAAAAAGTGATGGACTAAATAATAGTTTATTCAATGATGAATAACTAAAACTATAGTCCTTATTGTAAAATTCTTCTTCTTTTATTGGATCTTTTTTCATATTGTTTTTTATTTAAAGATTGTCCACAATTAAGACAATCACTATAACTATAACCTGGTGGTTTAAAATTATAAACATTACAATGCTTACATTTCATAACCTTTACCTTTTCTTTCATAATTAAAATTTAAATGGTAAGAGAAGCACGGGCTTCCACAAGATATTATAACCTAACCCGTACTTTCTTACCGCTGGTAAATTCACACTAAACTAAAAAGGTAAATCATTATGGCTACCAGCATTATCAATAACATTTACTAAATTAGTATCTACATCACTAACAATTTGATCTGCAAACTCTGGTTTAAGTTTAAGATCAGATGCACTCAATGTAAAGACACTCTCTCTTGTACCTGCACCAGAATAACCAGATAATACACGTTTAAACATAGTATTAGCAATTACTCTTGATGCAAATATAGTAAGACATTTATCTTTACACATCCATTTAATTAAATGATCATATGCATTACCCCATTGTCCTAGTTGTAAGTTAATATATTGTTCATATAACTTCTTTAAAGACTTAAAGTTAACAGTATTCCATATATTAGATACTTTCATATTTTCAGAATCAAAAGCAAATAATAATGCAAGATATGTCTTTGATTCCTCTTCATTACAATTAGCCATCATAGTCATGCCAACAGTAACATTCTCCTTATCAGGAGATGTTATAAGTTTATGAATATTCTTAAATGTTTCTTTAGTTAAAACAACTGAATCTTCTGTACATAGCTTATTCATATGCTCATCACTAACAAAATCATAATTAGAATTCATAATACTATTGTATGAATCATACATATCTAAAGGAATATAATCTAAGTAGTTTGATTTAACGTTTAAACAATTAAGAAAATCCTCATGAAACTTTGTATAATCATTCTTATCATGATAATAATAATGACATGAAGACATAGTAAAATAAGCATCACTCTCTATAGAATCTAACTGTTTTATAACTAAAGTTTTATGTTCTTCATCTATCTTAGAAGAAGTAATAGCACTAACTAACCTTGATCTTATATTAGTATCCATTTTACTTGTACCAGCCCAATTAGTTTTTGTTAATTTTTCTATAGTATTCTTACCTACGATAACAAGATCAGCATCATCTATCTTACGTGTATTTTTAAACTTACACTTTTCTTGTAACATAGACAGCTTATCTCTTGATAATTGTAGGTGTGGTAATCTATAAATCTTGTTAACATTAGCAGTTAGCCATTTAGAATCAGGTTGTAAACATTTTACATAATCTTCAATCTTTAAATCTGAATAATTTCTACTATCTTTACTGCGCACAAAATAACCCATGTGACATACATTAAACGTAAAGTCTCCTTTATCAGAACAATTTAAATCTATTCTATATATTTTTTTCATTTTAAATACTTTTTATATTCTGGTTTAACACTTACTTTAAATACGTACAAGTCCCTATTATCTATTCTTATTTCTTTTCTAACAATAGATTCTAAATACTTAAAAGATTCTTTATTAAGAAACTTCTTTTCTTCCATCCATTGGATTTGATCTAATGCAGACCTATGATAATACTGATCAATACCAGAAGCTCTCTTCCAATACTGAACATCTTTATTCCTATTATACATGTACATATTACTATACATTTCATAAGATAATTTCCATAGTAAATGATGATTATATCTATAATCAATAGTAGGCAATATAGCTCCAATCATATTCCAGTCATCACCAGAACCACTATTCTTCATAGATATTAGATCTTGTAAAAGTCTATCATCTAATTTAACTTTAGTAGCTGACTGATGCATAACTTTCTCTACATCAAATATTGGTTTACCCATCTCAACTGCATATGCAGCATTAACTGCAAGACCAGAAATCATATGTGCATCATATGGAAACTCTAATCTATTTGCTGTGTAGTTACCAACAAATCCCTCTTCAACTTTACTACAGTATATAACTCTAGCTAATTCATTACCTCTTGCATTTGCTGCACAATAATCATCAACCTCCATACAACCAGCCTCAATAGAATCATGGTTATATATAGTATTTAACAAATAATTATGATTAATATTCTCACATGTATCTGTTGATGTACTATGATATCCGTGAGATATTATAACATCAGCAGCATCAAGATCCTTAGTAATACTTATACTATGCTCTTTTAATGCAGCTTTGATTCTGTCAACAGAAACAGGACAATTAGGAAGTACAAATGCTTTTTTATATAGTGTCATGTCCGGTTGAACATCACAATCACTTTTGTCAAGAATACTCTCTATTTTTTTAGAAGTATAATCTGACTCATCAATATAAACGGTTTCTATTGTACCATTTCTATCAACCATGACCCCATAAGGGTCACAGTCAATAGAGAAATGTTCAATAGCATCAGGATTAAACTCCTGGTGTATTGCTCTTGCCATATTATTTTACAGTCATTTTGATGATTTCAGGATTCATCATCATTTTATTAAACTTAGATTTATTACCATTGAAAATTGTACGTACAACTAGATACTTAAGATCATCAGTAAAGTAATCTTTAGTACACAGTGTAATCAATCTATCAGTAATCTTTTGTGAAACAGTATTTTCTTTAGAGTATACAACAGAATAGTTTGCCAATCTGGTAGCCAGAGTTGATGCAATGTCTGCTCTGTATGTATCATCTTTACCAACACAACCTCTTAGTTCACCAAGAATGTATTGCTCATTATCATGAGTTAATAAATCTTTAGGTGTTACAAGCTTATCAAGCTTATTATTAATAAATGTAGTGAACATAGATGCAAATGCATCACCAACACTACCTTCACCAATCATCTGGATCATAGACAAGTTGTCTTCAAAAGATTCAAAGCTAGATATAGCATTAAAGAATGCTGTAATAGATCTTGCATTAGTCTCTTGTGTCACAAGCTCCGGGTGTAGTAATAAGAAGTTAATACATCTAGTATCAATACCTTCTTCTTCTGCCCAACGAGCCCATACTTCTACATCAAACTTAAGATTAGCAGTAATATATCTAGTCTTTTGTGCTGAGTCAATACTATTAACCATGTAGTCTCCATTATCTGGATTACTGGTTAGTATAATATGCCAGTCTTTTGGTAAAGACCAAGAAATATATTGCTGTCTATCTACAAGTTCCATGACAGCCTGTATGAATCTAACATCTGCACGGTTCCAGTCATCAAGAAGAAGTATACCTCCATCTTTTTTATCTGCAATCCACTCAGGTGCACAGTAAGACATTCTATTCTTACCGGTCATCTTCCAACCTTGTCTAAGATATTCTTCAACTGCAAGTTCATCAACCCACTGTCCAACTTTCTTTGTAACAGCAGCATTACCAACTTGTGCAGCAGCCGCAGCTTTCTGTGCTGCAGTATAACTAAGATCATCAATCTTTTTTGCTACTTGCTTCTCTTTATACATCTGGAACTGACGAACTGGAAAACCTACAAGGTCACCCAACTCTTCTATCTGTGCAAGATTTAGCTTAACAAAATTAAGATTGTTTTCTTTAGCTAGCTGTAATACAGCAGTAGTCTTACCAATACCTGATTCACCTACTACTTCAACAGCTACAGGATTCTTACCTCCTTCTTGTAAGAACCTATTGTTCTTTACTATGTGGTTAACAAAACCTTTTAATTCATCAATATTTAAATTTACTTGTGCCATAATTTTAATTTAATTGTATTTTAAGACCTGGTAAGTCTTCATTAATATTGCAACGAGAACTATGTACCCATAAGGTATTATGTGGACAGTTCTCAGGAGAGTACGCCTCTCCATCTGTTAAGTATATAAGGGCTGTATATTTTCCCTTTCTTTCATTAAAGTGATCTATAACAGGTTGAAAGCTTGTACCACCTCTACCTTTGATCTCCCAATCCTTTCTTGGATTGAACTCTTCTACTGAATTTAATTGTGTATCACATTGTGCAACTGTAATCTTGTGACCAGTCTTATGCATATGCACCAACTCATTCATAAATTCTTTTAATTCATCATTAGATACAGATCCTGATGTGTCAACACCAACTAGTATATTATTCTTGAATTTTATTTTAAGACCCGGATTTTCTACATACCTCTTGTTATACTTACGTCTTAACTTTTTAGTATATGATACACTAGAATTACCAACAAATCTTCTTAAGTATCCTTTCCAATCAAACTTTGGAGGTTCAATATGTCTAAGTCTACTAATAAGATCTGCAAGCTCTCCTGGTATATTACCACGTCTCTTTTCAGTCTGCTCTGCAGTTTCCTTCATTTGATGCTGCACTTGTTTTTCTACAAGCTTCTGTTCAGCTTCTGTAAGATCTTCAAATTCTTCCCATGTACCATGACAATACTGACTATCACCATCCATTTGATCTAATAAAGACTCTAATGATGGACAACTACCAGACTTTTGTTCTTGTTCAAGTAGCTCATAATACTTAGTAGTACCAGCTTTCTCAGGAAGATTAAGGTCAGGAAACATATCTAAAGTCAAACCACCTTCTGGTAACTGATCAGCGGCTATATATTGATTAATTTCAAGATCTGCAGCAATATTAAATAGTTTATGATTACTAAATCTATCTCTCATTGTTATATGTCCAAAAGACACGTGCAATAATTCATGTTTTAGTAATCCTATTCTTTGTTTCTCATTAAGATCAGCAAAGAAACCTGGGTTAATAGATAGTTGAACACCTATACCATTTTTACTCACACCTGCAGTAGGTATGTCTTTACGTATTTGTTTGTTTAGTCCAATCAAAAAGAGCCCGTAATAGGGCTCATCTAAGATTAGAGATTTACTTGCTCTAGCAAGAATATCTGATATATTTACCATGCTAATTCTAAATTAATTTTCTTTACAAAATTTTTATCAGTTCCTAATCCAACTAGATACAGATTGGTAATTTCATACTTTACTATTTCTTTTTCTATATCAGAAACAGATTTCTTTTTAAGAATCTGAAATACTTCACTCCAAGGTTTACACTTTTCTCTAAGATCACTCATTCTTTCTAAAGCTTCTGTTTCTGTATTCCAATTTTCTGCTTTACTAAGTTGTGATATAAAAGCACTTCTACGTTGAGCATCCAATGACTTAGCTATTGCTATTATCACCGTATCAGAAACATCTATATTTATAAGATTAGATATACCTATTTGCATATCTTCATCTGATCCGTTTATTAATCTTTTATTTTGTAAATATAATTCTAAAGTTAATTTAATCATTTATTTTCATTGTTTTTAATGCCCATATAGGCGTTTTATTACTATTAAGAATGTCTAACCATTCTTTTGCAGTAGGAATGTAATTATTACAATCCTCTCTTACATGTTGCTCTGCAACATATCTAGTATATACAGTTTTACCATCTGAATTTTTAAATGATTTACCAAATCTATCTTCACAAGCAAAGATACCTTCACTGTGATGTCTAAACATTCTGTGCATAGAGGAACCTAACCAACTTTTAGTTTCATCCATCCAATCATGGATGTGGTTATAGTCTTCAGGTTTACCTCCAAACTTCCTTGCAGAAGATTTAGAATGCAATAATGGATGAGCCATTATGCCAAAGCTTTAGTAATAGGATTTTCCTTTATAGGATACTCATAGTCTTCTGAATGCCTTTGAGTATGATGAATAGTTAATTCTCCTGTATCAACATTAATTTCTAAACTTCCATAACCACCATCATTGTTGACCCAATCCCACTCAACATTTTTACTTATAAAATTATAAAGTACCTCCTCAAACATATCAAGAAAGTCAACAGGAACAATATCTCTATCCCATTTTTCTTTACCATTTTCATCTAATATATATGCATCAGCACTATCAATGCAACCATCATCACCACCTCCACTATAATGTATTTGAATTTTTACTATCCCTAGATCTTTTAGTTCTCTTAGTTTTAGCTTTTGTTTTATTGTTAGATTTTTCATTTTTAATTATTTTAATTTCAACACCCGGATTCTGTTTATCATACACATACTCTTCAAAATGCGGCAACATAAATGTCATATTATCATCTTCAATCCAACCATGCTTTACCATGTCATCTTGAACCGTTTGTGCAGGATTTATATAATCAAACTTGTGCCGTGTACCTCTATAAAATTTAAATGATATTGTTACAGGAAGATCATGCTTTGCTAACTCCTTTGTAAAGGAAGCTGCATGCTTCTTGTAATATTTAGTAGTGTCCTTTCTATATTTCATAACAGTTTTACTTGATATAAAATATTTACCAGTCCACCTTCTACCATTTTTACTTGAGGGTACATTCCCCGGTATAAACCATTTCATAATATACTTTTAAGTTTAACTTTAATTTCTCTATGAGCAGCATCAAAACCTTTTTCTTTTACAAGATCAGCAATGTCTTTACTACTGTCTAACCATGTGCCTTTTATGTTAAAATGCAGTAAATATTTATTTACAGCTGCATGTCCGGCAACATCATTATCAAACAAAGTTATAACTTTTTTATATTTATTCTTAAGATTTTGGATTATATACGGTTTGATTACTGTATTCTCTGAGTCAGGAGCAATAACCTCAAGGTTATAACCAAACTGACTAAGACACATTGCATCTTTCAGAGAAGAACATATAACCAAATAAGGTTGATTATATTCTAACTGATCAAAGCCTTGCAGATGTGCATTGATCTTTATGAATTTATATTTTTTTTGTGACGGTTGGTATATTTTATAAACTTTACCATCCTTGTCAAAGTAGCCATATAACTTTGGATACTCCATCTTAATAGTCTTAACACCATCAGGATCATCTTTTGACATAGTATAATATTCAAGAGGTTTTACATTATATTTCTCTAATGTTAACTTACCAATGTTAAACTGTAACCAGTATTGCTGATCCAATCTATTCCATAGGCGTTCACTGCAATAATCAACCTTATATCTAGGATGATCCTTAACCTCTATGTTATATTTACCTTTTTCTAATGCAAACTTATTGTAATCATTAATCATTTTAAATACAGCTTTTGAGTAGTCTATACTGAAAAGCTCTTTAATAAGATCAATCTTGTTACCATAGTTTCCTGTTGAGAAATCTTTAAATTTATACTGCCTTGTACTCTTATCAACAAAGACCCACATGCTTGGTGTCCTTTCACCGGGATTAAATATAGAATGTATTCTAACATTTTGTCCAGTTAAACTCTCTGGTAAATCCAGATAGTATTGAAATACCCAAGCACTTGGTACTTTGCTTTCATCAGATACAAGATTCTTTGTACTTATCATAATAATATTAGGGCTGAGGGTTGGACAACGCAAGTGTTTTCTCCTCAATTAAGCTGGTATGACCACGTCTGGAACTACATTACACCATTCAGCACCCCTTTTATTATTTACAGTTCAAAGTCAGATCCACTACCTTTTGTTCCTTCAAATGAAGAATCAGCAGCTGGTGTTTCTTTCTTAACAATCTCTCTAAGATGTGTAGACCTATCATATGTCATAAGTCTAGACTTAGTAGCATCAGTATCCATAGCCTCTACAGGAACTCCATCCTTAGATGGTCTAGGTAAATAAAGATCATCATTAATATAACCTTCTTTATTTTCCCATTGTCTTGAACCTATACAAGCATTAAAGAAATCACTATTAGCAAATAATCCTGATGCTTTTGTCATAAAAGCTTCTATTGTGTCTGCCTCAATAGCATCTAGTGCATCTCTTTTACCTAATTGCTCAGATAAAAAGATCATAGACTTTAATACTTCTTGATCTCTAGATACCTCACGTCCACTTGGAAGTGTTGCATCTTTATATGGATATGGAGTCATTCTAACTCTGCCAACCTGGCCTTCATATCTACCTTTAGATTGGTCATCCATGTCTTTATAAAAACCTTCAAAGTCTCCTTTAATAGGCTCTGTTTCTACATGTAGAGTAATATTGTACGCTTCAGAGTCATATGGTGTCTTATCAAATGTGATAGAATTAATTCTAATAACTTGATTACCTGGACTCATTACTGGTTTTGGTCTGCTTGATCCAGCAGACATGTCTTTTGTATTAAACATAACTTTACTTTTTACTTCATTCATAATAATTAATTTTCATAAGTTGTAATACAATTCTTTACGAATTGTAAATCATTAGGTATAAAGGAATCATCAAACATTCCCATTGGAGACTTACATGTGTTCTCTCCATTATTTTGTGTATCAAACCCATATTCTAATGAGTCTTCATTCTTCTTAACTCTACCAAATAAAACAATAGAGAAAAGACCTTCTAATGTTAAAGTATTATCTATCATCTTACCAATAGTTTTAGCTTTAACCTTTCTGTGTCCGTTAATATCAGTTGAATCTTCTGAATGAGTTAAGAAAAAGATAGTCAAGTCTTCTCTCATATCTTTAGGCATCTTAGCAACCTGTGCTAAGTTTGCTGCAATTTGAGTAAACTTATCATAACCTTTTTCACTAGCTCTATCAAAATATTCAAAGCTGGACATATATTGCCAATCATCAATAACTAATGTTTTGATGTGTGGCATTTTATCATTTACATGCATCATAGCCTTAACTATACCATTAGCGGATGAAGCTGAAGTCATATTACCTTTTGGATTTTCTTTACTAATATTAATGTAATTCTTCTTCCAACCTTTAAATGGTAACGGCTTGTTAGCAATGTTAATAATAAAAGTTTCTTTAGGATCTAATGTCCTAATAGATGTGGACTTTCCAGTCCCTGAGTCTGCAATGACTAATACGCTTTGTGCCATACTTATTTATTTAATTTATTACTTATACTTAATAATGCTCTCTCAATACCTTTTAGTACATCTAGCATATCTCTACCAGTTTCTGGATCTGGTAATTTTATTTTGTCAAAATCTTCTTTGATGTCCTTAGTAGTAAACTTCTGTCCTCTACTAGTTACATCATTGATAGCTTTTAACTCTGAAACAGGTATCAGATGTCTTTCAAATCCTGAGTTACTTGTAATTAGTTCATACTCCTCTTTCCAATGCGGATTATGTTTAACTAAATATAAAGTTCTTTTAGGATCTTCAGACTCATACTGTATACTTACAAACTCTGTGTAAATATCTTTACCTTTTTCTAACTCACTTGGAAAAAATGATACATGTAGATCATCTTTACCACTTGGTCTATAGGCCATCTTAGGTATATATAAAGCATTAATTATACCCATAGTTTGGAAATAATCTTCATGCTCTTCCCTTAGCTTGGCTACTTTTTGTTTACGTTCAGCTGGAGTCATAATGTTATCTTTTAATTTTGTACTTATCATAATTATCTTCTTTCTTGCTGAGGTGGTGTGTCCATCTCTGCTATTTGCATTCTCTCAAACTGAGCTTTGAAAAAACTCATTCTTGTGTCACCATTTCTGGCTTTTAGAAAATGTAAAACTAGTGTCTTATCATCTTGTATTATATATCTATCAGGACCATAGAATCTAATCTTTTGTTTAGCAGGACGGTTTATGCCTATTAGTGTATCAGCATGTTGTAACATTGCATCTGAACCAAATATATCTGATTCAAGTACATAGTTACCATACTTACCATCTACTGCTCTATCCGGATTATCTATGTTTCTATTTAATTGTGATAGTGCTATAAACATACAAGGATATTCACGTTTAACTTGTGTAAAAAACTCACCTAATTCAAATAACATATCTAATCTGTTATTCTGATAAGGTGCACGTTTTACTAGTATTGTATGATCTAGAGTTATAATTGTCTTTTGACCCTGGTGTTCATTCATATACATGTCTACTTGTTCACGCATTTGATTTACAGTCATGGGTGTAGATATAATATCTACTGGACTTTTAACTCTATCTTTAGCATACATATGACATTTATCAAATGTATCCTTACTTAGAACATGACCAGCACTACATAATTGTTTGTATGTCTTACCGGTTATAGAACTAAACTCTCTTAATGCTGAGGTTCTACCTACCATCTCAAATTGAAACTCAAGAACTCTGTAGTTTTCTTCAGGATTAAGAACAAATGACTCTCTAATTATTTGATCTTTAATTAGCGTCTTACCTGACCCTGGTCTACCGCCAATAACAGTAAGAGTATTCCACTCTAATCCATCTGTTACAGCATCATTAAACTTAGGCCATGGTGTTTGTATAGACTTCTCCTTGCCGGATTGTCTGTCAAGCATATATTTAAGTGCTTCATTAAATGATTGATATTGTCCATGCCATGCCTCTTTCATACTACTTTCTCTTTAAAGTGAGTATCTTCAGGCTCAACACCATCTCTTACCATATCACAATAATCTGCAAGATCAGATGTCCTGACTTTAGATTTATCTTGTTTACTAATAAAATACTGGCTTGTCTTCATATACATATAATCATTGTCCCTGTATGAATTAACATACATACTTGTTGCATCTATAACTTCATCCCAACTAAAATCATAGTTTTCAAAGAACCATCTAAATGAATTTTCTAATGTCTTTACATTAACACGTGCAGGCTTACCACTTGGTAGTTTACCTGCAGGAAATATATCTCTATATTCATTGATTCTTTTCAAGAACTCCTTACCCATAAGCTGGATACTGGTTCTCTTCTTAGCTTTAATAAAGTAGTTTTCAAATCTTGCTATTACTTTATTAGCATTTATAGATAATGAACCATCTTGTTCAATAAAACCTAATGACTTAAGTTGTTGAACATCTGATTGATTATCAGGTAATGGTAATGACAGACTCTTCTTTATTCCGTAAAGAATCAAGAATTGATTGGGTGTCATTTTCTCCTTCAGTATTTGTTGAAATAATTCCCACATAATCTTTAATGTTTTTTAATACAGCTTTATGTACTACCATATAATCTGTTTGATTTGTATCTATCATATTCTGTACTGATTTCACTGTGTGTAATACAGTAGCATGATCTCTATTTATATACTCTCCTATTCTTGTGGTAGTAAAGCCAAGTTTTCTTGCTATATATGAGAAACACTGTACCCATATTAAAACATCTCTTCTTCTAGAATTAACTATCATGGAATCCATATTGCTAAGTGATGGATCTATCTGCCTTATTGTGTGTAATACAATTTCTTCAAGTTCTTTGAGCTTGTTGGTTATATTTATATTTGCTAGTGCATCTATTTCATTCTTCCACATTTTAGTGTAGTTATTAATTTTAGATGATCCTAGTTTTTCTGCTACAATCACTTGTAACTTCTTGTTATATTTTAATTCAAATTGGTTTATAAATAACTGAATTTCTTTAGTCATTTTTTTATGTTCTTCTTGAAACATATTATTATTGGTTTTAAAGTTTACAAATATAAGAAATTTTACTATATTTGCCATATGAATACCCTGCTTTTGACAGAAAAATTATTAGTTGTACTTGGTGAACCAAGAATAAAAAAACAGAGGGTTAAAATAAACCCGTTATTAATTAAAAGATATACAAATGGCAAAGAAAAAAATTAACTTACAGGAGCAAGCAATGAAAGATAGACAAGCTAACATTGCTGCTGCTAAAAAGGCTATGGAAGACAATAAGATAATGGTTGTTGATCCAGAATCTGTTATTAATATACCATTCTCTGGAGGATTTAGAAGATATATAGAAGATTCATTAAACTATATATTCTCTATACACAAAGAAGAAGAATTGATTATTGCACTTCATCATATTAAAGATAACTTTAAAAATTATCCTAAAGATGCACCTGCAAATCCATTAATGAATACACTATGGACTTTAATGACAATTCAAACTGAGTTTAATAGACAAGCAGTTCAACAAGGTCATGTTATTATCACTGAAGAAGAATATGATCAGACTTTAAATAATATGATGGGTCTAATCCAAGAAACAAGTGATGATGATCTTTCTAAAATGTTCAAAGATAATAAAGCAGACTTTGAAGAAATTAGAAAGCAAGAGCAAGAATGGAGAGATAAGAAGTCAGATCAAAATTCTAACGAAGGTTAGATCCAACTTCATCTCCTAATTCTATAATCTCTTGTATTACAGAGTTTAATTCTTCTTTACTACAGTCACCAAAAGATTTGCAGTACTCAGTTCCATTCTTATTGAAACAGAGTCCTGCTTTTCTTTTTATAAGTAACTTCATCTCACTAAAGGAATAACCAAGATCATTTGCAAGTTGTCTAATACTTACATGGATCTTAGCTATCTGTGCATTAGTGCCATTGTCACCTGAGATGCTAACAAATATTTCTACTTTAGCTCCTTCAGGTAAATCTTCTACAAACTTATTGTATATTGTCTCTTGTGCCTTGACATTATACTCCAACTTACCATCACGTTTGGTTAGGTTGGCAAACAAATTTGCTTTCATGATACATCCATACACTGATTCCAATCAAACTCTACATAGTCTGCATGTTCCCAAGTGAATCTTTTAGTTATCATATCAAGCTTAGTTGTTGATCCTCTTTCAGAAATACTTTCTGGTAAAGGAGTCTTAATACCATAAGATTGTAGTATAGCGTTAGCCTCTACTAAAGAACTAAACTTACAATACCACTGATCTTTAATATCATCATATATATACATACCATAGAATCTACCAGGACCTTGTTCTACATAAGAAACCAAGATCCTTACTGGTTTTGTTCTCATTTCATTAAATCTATGTGCATGTTTGTCAGATATTTGTGTGCAGATGTAAAAACCTGCAGCCATACCTGTAATAAATAAAACTATAAAAGCTATTACTGTCATTTCTTTTTCTTTTTTTTATTTTTTTTATCTATTTGCTCTGCCTGCTTCTTTATCCACCATTTCAGGTACTCTTCTGCAGTACCTTTCCAATCATCATCTTTCATTGATTGATATACTTCTTTCATCTTTCCCATGTCACTGCTCTTTTTTATAATACTCAATGTAAAGTGAGTCTACAGTATAATAATACTCAGCCTGTAACATATCTATTTCTTTTTGAATCTGTAACTGACGGTGTGTTATTTCCTGTGTAGCACCACATGATGTAAGGAAAACTAATAATACTAATAAATATTTCATAATTAATTATCTAAAGGGTTATAAAAATGTACCTTGTCTTGGTCAAATGTAGATAACGCTGAGTTAACCCATTTAACATCTATTGTATTTGCATAACATAGTATATGACAAATAGACTGTTGATATGGTAGCAACCTAAGTAGTCTACCTATACGTTGTGAAGTCTTTCTTTCATTACCGTATGCATGCATTATGATACCTTGTTTTAGATCTGGTATAGATATACCTTCACTAAGTTGTAATACACAAGACATCTTATTTATTCTACCATCACTAAATAGTTCTAAGTTCTCTTCAGAGTTCTTATTACTAGAGTGATAACTATGATCACACATTCTATCTGCTTGTTTCTTTGTATTAGCAAATACAAGACACTTTTGATCTATGTTTTTAAGTAGACCTTTTGCATATGATTCCTTTGTTGGATAATCCATCATAGCTTTCATACGCATTATAGATGCAAATTGCTTTTGCTTCTGTGTCTGTGCATCACCTACACGTGATGTAAAGTAATCATAGTCTGCTTTTTCTGATGTATACCAGAAACCACCATTCTTAGCTTTCTTTTTATGTGTTTTAAGTTTAGATAGTTGTAACTCATGCACAATAATCTTGTAATCATTAAGTATATTACTATCTGTAGCTTCATCAACACTATAATTATATACAATAGGACAATACTTATTGACCATTTTGTATTTCTCTGTGCCTTTTCTTGGTGGTGTACCAGTAAGACCAAGGATCTTACCTTTAAACTCTGATAAAAATGCACTATGACTATCTAATAAACTATGACATTCATCTAAATATACTATATCATAATCATTTGGGTTCTTTTTATTTAAAGATAGATATGTTACAAATTGTATATGACCTATTAACTTGTCAGATAAACCCATTTTCATTAGTTCTTCCATCCAAGCATCCATTACAGTTAGCTTGGGTATAACAACTAGTGCTCTTATAAACGCATCATAGTTTTTCTGTAAGTGTTGAATAGCTATTCTAGTTTTACCAACACCCATAGATATACCAAGACCGCATCTTTTATTATTTACTGCAAGATCTAATGCCTGCTTTTGTACTTCTTCTCTCATATTCTTTTATGTGATAATTCTAATTCTATTGCTTCCTTTGGATTCTCTTCTATCCATGTATGACAAGATCTACACACAGAAAGCCAAGTTGTTGTATCATTATGATACTCACCCCTACCTTTCATGTGATGTACATCTGTGGACATTTTGGTACAATTAGGCAATGCAGCTTGACACATTGGATGCTTTGTTAAATATACCCCACGTAACTTTGTATACAACGCATCAAGCTTTTGCATCTTTGTAGATTTAACCCTAATGGGTTTAACCTTTTTTGATTTAAAAGGTTTACCTGCAAGTTTACCCCAGCAGTTTCTACAATATTTATTGCCTTCATGATTTTTCCATATATACTGATCTGTCTCACAGCCAGCACAATGTTTCTTCTTTGGTTTCATTTAATATCAAAAAAGTTTTTAGGTAAAAGACCTTCAGCAATGAACTTTACAATCACATGTTCATACTGAATACCAAGTTCTTTTAACGTTAGTTTGTTATTATAATCTGATAAATAGTAGAAAGGCTCATCATAGAATGCCTTACCTAATTTACTGCTTTTAAAGATAGCAAAAATTTTTTGACTATCATTGTAACAAAGCTTTTGTTTCCATCTATTAATAACATCCTGTGATCTTTTCCATACCTTGATAATTCTTCTCTTCTTATCCCAGTGCATCTTCTCTATTTCATCTTTAGTATAAAGTTTAAGACCATGTAACACTCTTTTAAACATAAAGTGTTGTCTTGGATTTAGTTTTTGATAGTGTATATCCCTATCATGAGATACATATTCATCATATATCTCTATTTTTTTGAGGTTTATTATAAATCTACCTCTCTTAAGTTCTAAAATTTGTTTTTCATTTAGCATAATAGTATAGTGTTAAGTTATTAATTAAGTTTGAGTAAAAAAAAGAGGGACACTAGGCCCCTCTTTCAAAACAAGTATTATGAATCTTACAATTCAAATGATTCATCTTCAACTTCTACTTCAGCTTCCTCTTGGATTTCTTCAATAGAGTCTTCTAGATCCACCTGCTTTTTATTGCGTCTTGTGGCAACAGGCTTCTCTTCTTCATCATTAGCAGTCATCTTATCAACTTCTTCTTTAGTTAACTTAACTGCTTTTGACTCAACACCATTAGCTTCTCTAATAGCTTGACCATTAGTGTGAGCAATAAGTGTATCATGATCATTCATATCCATAGAATAAAATGATTTTCTGTATATAGGACAGTCTACCTCTCCTGTTTCTGGGTTAACACCTACACATACTATGCCTGTATCCCCCGCTATTTTAAGATCTCTCTCAGGATTATCTGAACTAAATGGTTCAAATGATTCTCTTACAATAATTTTACCAGGCAATGTCTTTGCCTCAGCTAAACCTGTAGCTTGTAGATCTTCTACTGTACCGTGTATTAGGGTGCTTCTGCTTTGCTTCTTTACCCAGTTACCGTTACCAATAGTTGTTGTATCCTGTACTAATCTAACGTGTCCAAACTCAGGATTATTTTTGGATACTCTAATTACACTACCGTTGTCATCTGCAACAATAGTAACTTTACCATTCTCAGTCATGTCTAAATTGGTTTTAAAAAATTAATAAAAAGTGTGAATAAATTTAAATGTCATCAGGACGAAAGTAATTGTCCTGGAACTTTTCTATATCAGGTATTTCATCAAGAGGTTGTTCTCTATCTTCCTCTATCATACCATCATCTGGCTTTTGTCTTTTAGTACCAGAACTATGTAGTGCAGATTTATAGAAAGGATCTGCAGGATCTGATGTATACTGATCACCAAGACTTGCAAGTTCATGCAACTCATCATCTGTCATGTCTAGATATTGTTCTAGACTAAGATGTATAACTCTGCCGTTTGGTAATTGGTATATCATTTAACAAAAGTATTAAAAATTATCAATGATAATACATACTCTTGCTGATACAACAATATTTGTTAAGAGAAGTATAGCTATCTATTTTAATAGCCTTATTATTTTACCTTCTCTCTTAATATATTTTGCATCTTTCAGTTCTTTTATACCCCTGCTAACAGTACTATAACCAACATTTAACATGTCAGCTACAGTACTATTGTTTGGGAAACAAGTACGACTCTTGTTGGCGTGTATACAGTATACACTATATACAGCCTTTGCTATCAGAGACAGCTTTGGATCAGATATAACTTCATGTGAAACTATTCCAAACCTTTCCATTTGTCTAAAGGTATTGCTACAATATCTTTAGTATATACTTCCATGTCTGTAGATATAGGTTTATTGTTACGTAAAGTAACACATCTTACGTGCATCTTATAGTAAGTAGGATTAAAATCACTACCATAAGATGTATCACCAGTTATCTTGCCGTAATGATAACCTTCTTCATCTACAAATCCTAGATCTTGTAGTACATCTATGTTTACATTCTCAAATGTATACTTATCAGGTTTAAACTTAATCTTTTGATTCTTATTTAAAAGTATATAATCTGGTGTAGACATAATGTGCATTAATAATTCTATCTGTACATCAGTCAACATATGTAGTACTGCATCTGCTGATTTACCAGCTTCTTGATTAAACAAGTCAGATAACAATACTTTTAATTGAGGTACAGTAAGTTTTATACTACGTTCCATAATGTAAATATTGCATGTATCACGCATATTGCTACTGTAATAGTAAAGCTACATAATAGGATTGCTTTTGTAAGGAATTTCCATTCTTCCTTAAAGAATTTTAATAGATTTCTCATAATAAATGTTTTTTAATTAATAATTAGTACACCCAGTAGGACTTGAACCTACAACCTACAGCTTAGAAGGCTGTTGCTCTATCCAATTGAGCTATGGGTGCAGTATGATAATAAGGGTAGCACTACACTACCCTTACTATCTCTCAAACTTAATAACCATAACTGACTATTAAATATCTATAATTATATACTGGTACTGTTATGTTTCTCATATGTGAGAAATATCCAGTTGTATAATATTATCTTTGCACTCATAGTTAAGATGTTTATTATCTTTAACAAACTTCTTAATCTTTCTCTTTATCTCTGAATGATCACGCAATATATTCAGGTGATCATAACTATTTATAAAATGTATACCATCATTTAGTTTATAAAACTCTATGCTAATATAGTCTTGGGATGCGGTTACATTAAAGTTATAATCTTCATATTTAAAAGGTAATACCTTAATGATATTGTTACCTAAGTTATTCTTATAATACTTTGGCAAGTCCCAGTCTCCTATAGTAAACCTTGTATTAGTTTTATTATCTTTAGGATAGTAAGTGTGTACACAAGCTCCACTAAAATAAACACAATTATATATTATTGTGTCTTGTACAATATCTAATCTTCTTGATATCAAATTCTGTTTACCACGTTCAATAGCAAAGATCTTTTGATTTTCAATAAAATGATCATTATTATCTATGTGACTATGAGAAGGACCACGTCCTGTGATCCTTTCCCATAGCTTTCTAACTAACTCAATCATTTTCCACGATGTTTTCTAGTCCATAATCTATGCTGTACCCATTGGTTATACATATGTTTAAAATTAAACAACCAGTCTAGTGATGCAATAAGATATATCACTAATACTGGTATTAACCAATATGGATGTTGAGAAGGATGGTTAATTATATTTGCCCACTCTAATAGTGGATATAATGTAATCCAAGATAATATTGTTAGTATATTTGCTAATACCCAAGCTGCAAATATCTTTACAGGTAGGATAAGTTTTTTTAATCTATTCATAGTTTTAGTTTTGATTAATAATTAAGTTTGAGTTGTTGTAGAAGTAGAAAGGAATGTTACAAACATATAACAAAAAAGAACACCCTTCCTACTTCTAACGAAATACATTATAAATAAGGCTGGATAACATCAACTTAGCAGGAACTATTTACATCATCAAGCAAATACCTGTACCTTATTAGAATATAAAAGAGAGTACAGATCCTAGTCTTATTTCTGTATTTCACTGCCTTACTTGTATCAGGATGGTGGTTATGTATACTAACCAACTCTCTTTATATTATAATGAGTATTCTCCATAGAAACAATACGTAGGTGAGCATGTAACAGTTATCTGCAGTCTGATTACACTCTTAGTATGAACTCCGTATGAATACTCATTTTTGTTTTAAACAGTTTACTCTGTTA
>TARA_R100001440_G_scaffold75744_1_pt1 | contig 29149 bp, 44 predicted proteins | sample TARA_R100001440 | Tara Oceans TARA_R100001440 (sample SAMEA2622112) | marine metagenome | biome: marine biome (ENVO:00000447); feature: surface water layer (ENVO:00002042); material: "saline water (ENVO:00002010), including plankton (ENVO:xxxxxxxx)" | depth 5 m
GCACTAGCAGCCACAGTATAAGCGCCATAGAAACGGACATCAACGGGTACTTCAGCATCTACTAATGGCCACAGTATACCTCCCTGTAAAGCCCATCGAGGGCATGGATTCCGCAGAACGCGCTGAAGCTTTAGACGCTGAGGTGTGGCGCCTGCGTAGACCCCTCTCCCTGCAATCCCCGCAGGACGTAACGAAATACTATTATCCCCGCATCACCCACCCCAACACGGGACAGGTGGCCATCGTAGGGAACACAACTGAAGAAGTACGCATCAGCACCGACGTAGACCTTACCAATATGCTGGCCCTACTCCCTGAGGTGCCGCAGGAGGAGAAGGATATGCTGGTGCAATTTGTAAACGCCAACCGCGGCGGGACGATTCCCTTTGGGCAGCTCATCCCCTCCACCTCGGAGCAGTTGACAGAAGAAGAAGCCAAGGCGATCGGATGGTTGCCCGACCCCATAGACCCCAGCTGATGGACACCCTCACCGCCTTTGAAGTCATCACCCTAGCCGCCTCCATTGTGGGGGTCTACGTCAAGCTCACGGGAGAACTGGGGAGGCTCAAGGGCCGGGTGGTGGCCTTAGAAAAAACCGAAGGAGAGGTAAAGCAGATGTTAACCGAGCTACTCGCGTCGGTGCAGGAGATTAAGCTACTGCTCGCGAAGAAGGGCATCGAATGAGGTATTTTACCTACGACGAATTTGATTCTCCGGACCTGCCGGGATCGGGTGAGTTTATGGAGCAGCAGTTCCTCGACCTCCTCGACGACGCCCGAGACATTGCCGGCGTTCCCTTTATAATCAATTCCGGCTTTCGCACAGAGGGCCACAATAGAGCGGTAGGGGGCAAGGAAACCTCCTCACACCTTACGGGGTGGGCGGCAGACATACGGGCCACCACAAGCAACCGGAGGTACCTTGTCATCGCTGCCCTCTGCGGGGTGGGCTTCACTCGGATTGGAGTGGCGGACACCTTCGTCCACGTAGACCTAGACCCATCCAAGGCGCAGAATGTCATGTGGTTATATTAAAGAGTAATGATTGGAATGATTCTCACTGAAGTCTCCGCGTGGTACATTGACCACATCTGGGAAATTCTGCTTGCTCTTTTGGCCTTCCTGAAAGTCATGGGTAACCTCATCCCCTCCGACAAGCCTCGTGAGGTGTTCGCTATCCTCGACAAGATTGTGAACGCCCTGGTCCCGGACAACATCAAGAAGTGAAGTGGTCCCAGCTCTTGAAGGGGTTGGACATCACTGAAGCATTCAAAACCAAGGGAGACCTTCGGCGGTGGAGCGCAAAGCGCACCGTGGGGGGCGTCCTTGCTTTAACTGCTTCAGAGGCTATCCTCATGCATGGTATCAGTTGGGAGGCCGTGGCCCTTGCTGGTGTCGCCGTTATACCCATCACGGCGTCCATGTTTGAGAAATGAAGCCCGTACAGGTCTATACCATCGACTACGAAGCCGGGGACCATTACCGGTGTCTCCTTATGTCTGACCTGCATTGGGACAATCCCAAATGTGATCGCGACCGCTTGCGGCGGGACTTGGACTACGCCGTCAAGAACGACCTGGATATCTTTATGAACGGGGATATCTTCTGCGCTATGCAGGGGCGGTACGATGGGCGCCGAATGAAGTCCGACATCAGAGAGGAACACAACACCTCCACGTACTTGGACTCCTTGGTGGGTACTGCTATCGAGTGGTTCCTGCCGTACTCCCAACACATCCAGCTCGTGGGGTATGGCAACCACGAAACCAGCATCCTCAAGAACTGCGAAACAGATATCCTCGGCAGGTGGGTCGAGGGCCTCAACGCGCTCGGTGCCGACATCGTACTCGGCGGATATGGGGGTTGGGTGGTGTGGTCCTTTCGTCAAGAGTCCGGGAATGGAATGGCGTTCAAGATGAAGTATTACCACGGCTCCGGTGGGGGCGGTCCAGTAACAAAGGGGGCGATACAATTCCAGCGGATGAGCGCGATGATTTCCAACGCGGACTGCATCTGGCAGGGCCACGTCCACGAGAGCATGACCAACGTGCACATGGTCGAGCACCTCAACGGCAAGCACACCCAAGAGATAAAGGAGATACTCCATGTCCGTACCCCGACGTACAAGGAGGAATACGCCGACGGGCTGAAGGGGTGGCACGTAATGCGGGGCGCACCACCGAAACCGCTGGGGTGCTATGTTTTGGACTTGGAGCTTAGGAACAAGAAGGTCCGGGCGCGGGCCATGCCGCTATAACGTAAAAGACCCCCGACGTTTCGGGGGCCTTGAACCAAAAAAATGCTTAACCTGACTTAGGCCTCAATACATGAGCAGGGACAATGTACTTAAAACATCGCAGTCTGCAAACGCCCCTCAATAGCCGCGGCACAGTTCCTCTTTGCCACGTCGAAGTAACTGGGCTTTAGCTCAAACCCTAGCCCCTTCCTGTTCATCTGCAAAGACTGAAAAACCTCTGATCCGATGCCCATAAAGGGAGTAAAAACAACGTCCCCCGGATTAGAGTACAAGTGAACCAGTCGCTCGATTGTGTCTAGCTGCAAAGGGCAAATGTGCTTCTCGTCGCGATTATCGCGGGCGGTTGTGTATTGCAATGTTCGAGTTTGGTTGATGTCCATCCACACCGGACTAGCGTACTTCTGCCACAGGTCTACCGGTAGCTCGGTATTGGCGACTGGATTATCCCGCTCTCCGTCTTTGCGGAATACAAGCACATAGTCTGGTAGCCCCACAGCCGACATGGTAGAGTCTTTCTTGACCTGCTTATGTAACAATTCAATGGCCTTGGTGCGCTGCATCTGAATCACCGGGTCCTTCCAAATTGTCACGCGGGAATGATATATAAACCCATGCTTCTCAAAAGCCTCTCGAATCATTCCGGAGAAGTCGCGAATGCCCCGAAAGCCCTCGACGCCCTTTTTAATCATCAAGTCCATGCAGTGAACGGCCACGTTTCTACCGCTTTGCGTGACCCTATATAGGTGCTCCACCAAGTAGTCAAAGTGAACAAGGAACTCCTGCCAGTCGGCACTGTTGCCCATGTCTTCGGCGTAGTCGGAATATGTGTAAAGGTCAGCAAAGGGAGGAGAGAATACGGAAAGTCCCACGCTCTCGTCCGGTACACTGCGGATTAATTCAACGCAGTCCCCGCGTCTAATTGTGTAGTCGTCGGTCACGACCTCCTCGATGTTATAGGTCACATCCTCCACCGGTTCCTCGCAGTTGATGGTATTGGTCATGGCTTCGTTCATAGTATCGAATTGGTCTTGTTTTCGGTTGATGGATTGGATGACGTTCTCCATCGTATCGGTGGAGACGATGTAGATGTTGACGTCTTTCTTTTGTCCGAAGCGATAGGAGCGCCGGATGGCCTGATACAACCCTTCAAAGCTGAAGTCTAGAGACGCAAATATCTGATTCGGGCAGTGCTGAAAGTTGAGGCCAAACTGGGCAATCTTGGTTTTAGTGACCAACACTCTAAACTTGCCCGCCTTGAATTCAAGGAAGGCGTTTTCTTTCTGCTCTGGGGTCTGACTACCGGATACCTCTACGGCGTCCGGGATGAGGTCTAGGATGAACTTCGCCTCCTCATTCTGTTTGACCCAAACGATGAACGGCTCGTTTGATGCCTTAACGATTTCGGCGGCGGCTTCCATCCTTGGAACTTTGGTCAACCGCAGTTCGGCGTTAAAGTTTGTAGCACTCACCGCGACCTCATTGAATAGCATCCCGTGGTCCCGTTGGTCTGTCTCAATCTGCCGCTCGTGAAAGTGCAGCGGCGGCAGCTCATGGTCTGCGTCTTCATATCCAAGGTCTGACGGCTTGCGGATGACCGAAGCCCATGTTCCTACCCACTTATAAAACGACTTCTCCGCGTGTCCTTTGAGTCTCCATTTTTGAGTGCTGGCCCCGTCATGGATAAAGTAGGTTGCGCTCATCTCGGTACGCGAGAGCACGTCGAGAAACTCCGAATGGTTGCCCAGCTCCAAGGGATCGTTAGGACTGGGAGTCGCAGTACAGGCCAGCTTGTAGGGTATGTCCCGGCAGCGGTCCAGAATCATCTGCTTCATCTTGCCCATGAAGTTCTTGAGGATTGAGGACTCGTCCAATACAACGCCACCAAACCCATCAAGGTCCACTTTGTGAAAACTCTCGTAATTGGTGATAATGACGCTATTTGAGTATGCGCGGTTCTCCTCCCACGGGACGACATGGATGCCAAACTTCTCGCCCTCGGCCACTGTTTGAGCGGCAACCGCAAGAGGGCAAAGAATAAGGACGTTTTGCCCTATGGCCTTTGTGACCTGGTGCGCCCACTCTAACTGCATGAGGGTCTTGCCTAGTCCGCAGTCCGCGAAGATGGCATACCGCCCACGGCGGCAAGCCTTTTGTACTATCTCCCGCTGAAACGGGAACAGGTGACGGTTTAGGTTTTGCGGTTCAATTCCTACGCTCTGAGAGGACTTGACCTTATTCTCTATGAATTGTTCGTACTTCATTTGGTTCGTGTTTTATACCATGGCCTTTGCAACTCCGCCTCAAGACGAAGCCACGCGGCGGGGTTCCTGTTGCGTAGTTCCTCGCAGCACATCGAGTAAAGCCTTTCGGTATACTCTCCGCGGTCCTTCCTTGCTATAGGGCGAATCAACCCAATCAGCTCATCCCACGTCATGCGGGTAATAGCAATCTGGAGGGAGTCTTCTGGTAGCTTCTGAAGTTCTTTCATCAGGTTCATCGGGTTTCCTTCCAGTATTGAAACTCCCACTTCACTTCCTGCCGGGACAGTCGGCACCCGTCGGCTATGGCTTCGAGGAATACCTTCGAGCCGCTGCGGAGCTGACTGTCAAACTGTTGGCGCGTAATGGCCAGAGCCTTACACAGGGCCTCAATGCTACCGTATTGGGAGCGAATCATATCGTAGAAGTCCATCAGATGTAAGAGCTAGAGTTAGAGCCATTGCGCCCGGTGTGGAGGGTGCATTCCTTTTCCTCTTCGAGGGAGCAGATATGGCCGGGAGATTGCCATGGGCTATCGGGGTACATGACAAACCCATCCCCGACGTGATACTGCATGGTAAACCCAGCGTATCCGGTGCCCTCTATGAGGGAGATATCGCGGGGGTGGGTGCCCTTCTTCCAATGGTACTTGATGGCCTGCCACCCGGAGTACGTTTCGCCGTTGTACATCATAGCGAGACGAGTTCCTTGTGGATGGAGTAGAGGCTGCGGCGCTGTGCGTTGAGGCTGTGCATCACCTTATCGTCTTCGGCGTAGATGCTTTGGCCCTGATTGCGCATCTTCTCCAGTTCGTCCCAACGCTCCATAATCTTGTTCTCTAGGTTGTCGATGTGGGCGCTTACGAGGCGCATGGCGTCGCGGATAGCCTCTGACCGTCCGATGTCGTGGTTCGCTTTTTCGATTTGTGTGAAGTCCATTCGTGTGTTTGTTTGCTACAAATCTACACACAATTTGCATTGCTGCAAAATGTAATTGTATCTTCACACCGTCAAAACATCAAACCATGACAAAATTTAGACAGTGGTTCGCAGACGTGAACCGTGCAATCGTTGCACAGATGGCCGTTCAAAAGGTCACTCAGAAGGACCTGGCCGACCACCTTGGCGTCCACGCGGCCACAATGAACCGCAAGCTCCAAGACCCCGGCCTTTTTACGGCGGGAGAATTTGGTGCCGTGTGTGAGCGCCTCAACATTGACCTCAACAACCCCAAGAGCTATGGTGCAGGCGCAAGTTGAAAGCATACAGGGTAACGGTGACTGGAAGAACAAGTACGACGGGTCTACTATGTACAGCTTTGTCGTTTCGTTTGCCGACGGAACTGTGGGCGAAGCAAACTCCAAGAGCGAAACACCGCCCTACGCGGTTGGGGATATGGTGTACTACACCAAGACCGGCATGAGTCCCAAAGGAAATACAAAGCTGAAAATCTCTAAGAACCCACCACCAGAGGGAGGGTATCAGAACCGTCCACCCGCCCCAAACAAGGACAAGCAAATCATCCGCGGGATGTGCTTCAAGGTGGCGGGGATGGCGTGGGCCAATCAATACGCTCACAAGCAGTTCGAGCTTCCGCAGAGCGTCCTTGTCAAGGGCGTGATTGAGTTGGCCAAGGCGTATGAGAAAGCGTTCAACGAATGGATGGAGGAATGAGCTATGACGAGAAAGTGACCCGGATCATGTTCATTCGCGAACACCGGCGGAACCTGCTCACGGCGTACTGTGCCGAGGGCGTAACCAAAAAAGAGAAGCGGCACCTTAAGCGAGAGCTGGAACAGTGCCGGGCTTCCTTGCGAAAGTTGGACCCGGAGGGTATGTTCCCCTGATGAGATTCTGGTTCGATAGCGAACACGCGCAGCGGTGGGGACTTCCTGCCGCTGCCGTATTTGCACACATTCAATATTGGATAGAGCGCAACGGCCACGAGACCGGAAGGCCATGTGTCACCCAACCCGTATGGCAGATGCAGTCATACCTCCCTTTCCTTTCCGAGAAGCAAATCCGCGCGGCCTTGAAGAAGCTGGTCGAGGCCGAAGCACTGACCAGAGAGCGGAATGGATTCGATGCCGTCTACACCTATTGCCTAAAAGGTGAAAATGGAGTGCCCAAAAAGGAAAATCCAATTGTACAAAAGGGACATCAGGAGATTGACAAAAGGGACATCTGTACGTATAGAAACAATAAAACAGAAGAGAAAACAAACGCGCGCGAGTGGGAGAGACCAAACGAGGAGGAGGTCATCGAGTACCTCCAGGAGATTGGAGGTTTTGATTTAGCCCATACATTGGGGCCGGCGTTCTTCAATTACTACGAGGCCAACGGGTGGATGGTCAACGGAACCCCCATCGCCAAGTGGAGACCCAAGGCCCGGCAGTGGCTTACAACCGAGAGAAACAGACAGAGCAATGACCGACAAAAAGGATTTAACCCGAAGGGATTCACTCCAGAGGGCCTCAGGGACTTCATCGATAACGGGTAGTACTCAGATACTCCTGCGCGGAGATAGTACAAATTTGACCCCTCAAAATGCGTGGGAGAACGGCACAAACATCCGCACGGCCCTACGACTTCACCCGCAAAGGGTCCGGGCGTGGTTTCTTGCGGAGCTGGGGAAACTCATCAAGTTCGTCGACGCGACAAAAACAATCCAAGACGACGACGAGATGAAGGAGACGGCGCGCGCGCTCATGGAGGAGTTCCCCGCCTTTAAGCTCGAAGAGTTCAAACTCGTCTTCGAGGGCATCAAGCGCGACAAGTTCGGCAAGTTATACGGGCGGCTGAAGCTGGGGGAGATTATGGAGTGCTGCCGGAAGTGGGAAGGGATGCGGGCGGAGAGGATATTGGAGAGGGAGCATCGCCCAGAGTATGACCCCCACACACGATCGAGTTCTCGGATAGAGGAAAGAAAGGCTATATTGTTGACCGAGGAGGACCTGCTGGCCCTCGGACAAATCAAGCCCAAATGACTCAAGGCATACTCGCCGCCATCGCCGTCCTATCCTTTGCGCAGCTGGGGGTGGAGTATTTCCAAGAGGACCAGGTGCGCATCTTCGGTCTAGTCATCTTCTTACTTGCATGCCTAGGAGTAGTCGCGTAACACGAAAGAAGCTAATTCAAAAGCTAGATAGGGTTTTTTCGCAGTACGTGCGGCAAAGGTGCGCAGACCATAGAGGGATAGTCGAGTGCTACACTTGCGGGAGACAATCACATTGGAAGACAGTAGACGCTGGACACTTTCAGAGCCGCGGAAAGTTTTCGACGCGGTGGCTTTGCGACCCGGAGGAGGGGTTGGTGAACGTCGCCCCGCAGTGCAAGAGGTGCAACGGATTCCGATCGGGTGAACAATTCAAATTCGCCCGCCGCCTCGACGCCGACTTCGGGGAGGGCACAGCTGAGAAAATTGAGCAGATGAGTAACCAGACGCGGAAGTATTCCGTAGAGGAACTCGAGACGTTGATAGAAGTCTACAACCGCAAGCTCCGCAAATTGTGACGCTGAACCGATACCTCGAACGGAACTACACCGACCTATTGCAAGCCGCCGAAAGGATAGCCGGCAAGGATGGGCCGGACCTGCTCCACGAGGTTATCCTACAGCTATACCAAACCAAAGCCGAAACCCTCGACGGGCTACTCGAAAGGGGGCAGATGAAGTACTGGGCCTTGAGGGTGATGGTCAACAACTACAACTCCAAGACTTCCCGATACCATTACAAGTGGAGGAAGGACATAGAGCGCCGGCGGAAGTTCTCCCGACAGATTCGGGACTGGTGGGATGGGGACGGGGTAGCTGCCCACCGTGACGAACTCCTTACCCATATCGAGACCCAACTGGCCGACCTCCCGTGGTTCGATGCGGAGGTCTTTGCCATATATTTCGAAGAGGGGCACACGCTGGATTCATTTGCTGAGGCCACGGGTATCTCTCGTCACACACTATACACCACCATCAGACGTGTCAGAAAAAGAATCCAAGGGACTGGGCGACAAAATCGCGAAGCTCACCAAAGCAACGGGGATAGATAAGCTGGTCCATGCCGTAGTAGAAGACTGCGGATGTGAGGACAGGCAGAAGAAACTCAATGAGATGTTTCCGGGGCGCAACGTGAAGATGAGCGAGAGAGACGCCGAGATGTGGAAGCGGATGCAAATCTCCGTAAAGGGTGGACGCCTCAACCGCTCCGATGGAGCCGTCATGTATCAAATCTATAACCGGACCTTCAACGCTGCGGCCAAGCCTTGCAATTGCTCAGGCAAGAACGCGGACATGGTCAAGAAACTCCAGCGTGCCTATGAGCTAAGGTGCGAATAAAAAAAGCGCCAAGTATTTGCATAATTGCAAAAGACGACCGTATATTTGGCACATGAACAACGCACAAAACATCCAGAAAGCTCAAGGCATCCTCAACCAGCATGGGGTTCAGGTATTGACAGAGATTGGTATCTCCCTTGCGAATACCGTGCAGGAAATGAAGGACAACATGGGCAACTTCAAGCCGGGCAGCAAACAAAGAAAAGAGCAGTGGAAGGAGCTTCATGCCGCAGTCCAGATGCTTCAGGCCTGCAAGCACGTCCTTGGCGACAAGGTGATTTTGACTCGCCCATACATTTCCTCAGAAGTGGCTCGGACGTGAACCTTGGCCGCTTCGATTGCTCGACCGGAATCATTAAAGTCCTGTATCGTGACCCGGTGCGGGACTTAGTGGTTCGGACCAGCACGATACAAGACCAGCTTCTCGTGGACAAACTGCAAAAAGAGAACGCTCATGCAGTCGGATTTATACAGGACACCATCTGGAAGGATTACGTCTGGGGAGGCAAAAGAAATTTTGTCGTCCTCATCTGTGAGGTCAACGCCGACGCGGTAGGATATGTGCTAATAACGCCCGCGAGGGGGACGTATAGGTATGCCAAGATTCAACAGATAGCCGTTCGCAATGACGCCCGACGGCTACAATATGGACAGGCTCTGGTTTCTGTGTGTCGAGATTTCTGCGAGGAGTTTGGACGCCTCGGATTCACCTTGCGTTGCCGGACAGATTTAGAGTCCAATCACTTTTGGAGGTCTTTGGGCTTTACGCATTACGACACATGGCAGAAGGGGCGCATCAACCATGTAGGATTTAAGGCGTCCAACGACATCAACCTATGGAAGATAGAATTGAACCGCCGCCTTCCCACTCTATTTCAATTTGATGAAGCACGGATTTAAGACATACAGCGCCCCGCAGGGGGTGAGGAACAACGCCCGAAGGGGTATCGAACTCAATGAGAAGGTGGGCAATAAATGCGCCACCCAGGTCGGCAAAGTCCGGGCGCAACAACTCGCCAAGGGTGAGGGCCTTTCTTTCGATACGGTCAAGAGGATGTATTCCTACCTCTCGCGTGCGGCGGAGGACTACGACCCCAACGACTCAAAAGCCTGCGGAACTATTTCCTATCTTCTATGGGGTGGCAAGGCTGGCCTCGCATGGGCGCGGAACGTACTCCGGGAGGAAGGTGTGGACCTGGCCGATGTAGGTCCGAAGGGTGGGGTCAAGCCATCCAAGAAGGCACCCAAGAGCGGCACGCCCAACCCCAACCCGAAGAGAGGATCGGACAAGAACAAGCCCGGCGCCGCAGCCTCAGAGGGAAAGGTCAAAGTCCCCGCCTCAGTAGAGAAGACCCTAAAGAGGAAGAGCGACGAATTCAACGAACGATACAAGGGAAAGCTCGGGTACGGCGTCACCCTTCCGAAGTTGCGGGTCGTGTATCAGCGCGGGGTGGGCGCTTTCCAGACTTCGCACTCGCCGAATGTGAAGAGCGCGGAACAGTGGGCACAGGCCAGAGTCAATGCTTTTTTGTATCTTGTAAAGAACGGCAGACCGCAGAACGCCAAGTACGTTGGGGACAACGACCTTCTGCCCAAGGGCCATCCAAAGAGCATCAAGTGAAAATACTGACCGCCGCACAGCTTGACGGGTACCAACGCCGAAAGGACAAAACCGTTTCCGTGCGCTTCATCACCCAAGAGAAGACGAGCGGAGAGATAGCCGACATCGATAGGTTGGTGGATACCTTCGGAGTCCTCTACTTTCGAGGGGAGGAGAAGATGAACCGGGACGAGGTGGACGAGCTGGACGCAATTGAGCTAGACCTGTATGATGAACCCAAGAGCCAGAGCCAAAGACTGCGGAACGTCCTATACAAGATTTGGGTACAAGACAAGGAAGGCAGCTTCAAGGAGTTCTACCGCCACGAGACGGAGCGCATAATCACCCACTACAAAAAGAAGCTAGAGCTGTGAACCGCGAACAGTACGCAATAATCGGCGCATACATAGGAGCCATTGCCTTGCTTTATTTTATGCTATATTTCTTCTCGAATGGCTGAGTTCTACAAGGCAGTATTTACCTGCCCGGAATACAAGGAGAAAGAGGTGTGGTTCGTGTCCTCACGCAAACAGGCACAGGTACAACTAAAAAGGCAGATTTGCGGCCGATCGGATATCCTGAAGCGATACCGGGACGCAGAGTATGAGTTTAAAGTGACCCCCGTATTTGAGGGCAAAGGAGACGCTGGTTTGGACTCTTCACTGTTTGGACACCGTACCTGATGACACACGAAGAAGCCTTTAATCAGATTGTGAGCGCTATGCCACACCTAGACCACAAATGCGCTGACGCACAAGGAAGGGTTTACGTAGAAGCTATGATTCAATTTTACCGAGACTCGGACACCGGTCACCTTACCCGTGCTTGGATTGCCCAAAAAGTGGACATCAAAGAGGTATGAATCCGACAAATACGACGGACAAAAAAAAGGCCCTGTTGGAGGCGTTGGAGAAGTCGCTGGGCGTCATTACCCAAGCTTGCAAGATGGTGGGCGTTCATCGCTCCACCCATTACGAATGGATGAAGACGGACCCGGACTATAAGACCGCCGTCAAGGATTTGTCCGAGGTTGCCATCGATTTCGCCGAATCCCATCTCCACAAACTCATCCGTGACGGCAACCCCGCTGCAACCATCTTCTTCCTCAAGACCAAGGGCAAGGGCCGGGGGTATGTGGAGCGCCAAGAGATAGCCGTGGCAGAGAAGAAGCCGCTCTCCTGGTTCACCGATGAGAACGCCGACGTGAGTTGAGGCAGCCCGCCACCTACTACCACGTCAAAGGGTGCGCCTCCCGTGTGCAGGTTCACCAAGGCGGAACCCGATCGGGCAAGACGTACTCTATACTCCAGAGCCTCGTCGAGCTGTGCTATCAGAACGAGAACTCCGGGGCGGTCATCACCATAGCCCGGAAGACATTCCCCGCGCTGAGGGCTACGGCCATGCGTGACTTCTTTTCCATCCTCGAACGGGAGGACGTATATACCCCAGACCTACACAACAAATCGGAAGCCAACTATGTCCTGTTCGGTAACCTTGTCGAGTTCATCAGCGTAGACCAGCCGCAGAAGGTAAGGGGACGCAAGAGGGAGATTCTGTTCGTCAACGAAGCCAACGAGCTGTCCCTGGAGGATTGGAGGCAGCTGCTGCTAAGGACGACGGGAAAGGTCATTATCGACTTCAACCCCTCGGATGAATACCATTGGATTTACGAGGAGGTCATCCCCCGATCGGATGCGTCCTTCTTCCGGACCACGTACAAGGACAACCCATACCTAGACGCGGCCACCGTCGCAGAGATTGAACGCCTCAAAGATGCCGACCCGAACTACTGGCGCATATACGGACTCGGACAGAGGGGGGTAAATCAGGCGGCCGTCTTTACGTGGGAGGTTGGAGAGATAGCCGGGAAGCGCATAGGGACCGGCCTGGACTTCGGATTCACCAACGACCCCACCGCCGTCATCGACGTATACCAAGACGGGCACACCCTTATCCTTCACGAAAGGTTGTATTCGACCGGACTCACCAACCCGGACATCTCCGAGGAGTTGGAGAAGCTGGACTGTAAAACCATCATAGCGGATAGCGCCGAGCCGAAGAGCATAGAAGAGCTTTTCCGATTGGGCCACAACGTCAAGCCAGCAAGGAAGGGGCCGGATTCCGTGCGGCAGGGTATCGACATCATGCGCCGCCATAAGCTGCTGGTCACCGCCGACAGCACACACCTACAAAAGGAACTCAGGGCGTACCGATGGGAGCAGGACAAGAACGGTAGGAACCTAAACAGACCCGTCGACAAGGACAATCACGGGATCGACGCGGTGCGGTATGTGTGTCTCAACCTGCTCACCACGTCCCGGTCCGGGTCCTACTTCCTCGCATAAGAGAGAAAAATATTTGCTTATTTGTTTGGCGTATTGATTTATTCCCCTATCTTTGAGGTATGTACTACGAACAAAACACCACCGCTCAACAGCTCTACACCGGAGACGTTTTTATCTGCCTGACTAGCGGCAAGCAATACACGTTCGACGGGATTGATGGAGTGGACTTGTGGGTGACCGACGAGAATGGCAGCACATTCGCTATTGACCCCACAGAATCCGTTCAGCATATCGCGTGTAATATCTAAGCCATGAAAGACATAAGACCCATCCTCGAGACCTTCGCCTTCGCTTTGGCACTGATCGTCTTCGTCGGACTCCTCGCATAATTAACAGGCCCTCCGGGGCCTTTTTTTATGTCCTAGAGTTTCGTCTATTTGAATACGTGAAGAAGACCATCACAATACCGGAGGACTTGTACGATATCACTATCGACCAATACCGCCGCGTACAAGCCATACCCGAAGGGGACGAGCTGCGCCAAGTAGTGGAGACCATTTCCATTCTGTGCCACGTCACCAAGGATGAGGTGATGGCAATGGAGAAGAAGGATATCCAGCACATCGGGGGCGTACTGGGTGGCATCATCGACAAGTACGACGAGGACTACCCGCTCGAGCGCACCATCGAACTAGACACCCGCTACGGATTCCATCCGAACCTCTCCCGGATTACCCTTGCCGAATTCGCAGACATAGAAACCCTCTGCAAGGATTCCCTCGATACCCACCTGCCCCAGGTCATGGGGATACTATACCGCCCCATCGTAGAAGAACACGGCGACTTCTACCGTATCGAAGACTACGACGGCGAGGACCGCTCCGAATACTTCAAGGAGATGAAGATGGCGCACGCACTCGGGGCAGCCGCTTTTTTTTTGCGTACCGGGACGGAATTAGCCGACGCTTTGGACAGCTTTTCCAAGGCGGTGAAGGATCCAAGCTATCCGAGAAATACGGATGGTTCGCCACGTTTGTCCATCTCGCAGGGGAGGACATTACTAAATTACCGCAGATTGAAAGGACGCACCTCGAGACGGCACTCGCGTGGCTTGCATACGAACAAGACCGGGCACTCATCCAAAAGCAACAAGTGAACACATGAGAACAGTTAACCAAATCCTCGACGAGCTGGAAGGCATTGCACTCGATCACCGCTTCATCAACTCCTTCAAGCAGGGGGAACTCTCCGAGGTAGATATCAAGAAGCTTGCAGGCAACAAGTACCCCATCTGCCACGCCGATGTCTCCAGCGCCACAATCGAGCGCGGGACGTTGGTGTATAGCTTGGACGTGCTGGTCATGGATATGATACTCCCCGGACAGACGGACGCACAGGAACAGTATTCGGACACTCTCCGCACCCTCATTGATATCGTCAGCCAATACGCGCAGGTATTGAGCGCACAGAGCGACGTGGACCGAGACGTCACGATCGAGCTACCGGTGGATTGTGAACCCTTCACGGCAAGGTTCGACAACCTGCTCACGGGGTGGGTTGGTACGATTCGCCTTGTGACCTCCAACGACCTCGACCTCTGCGGGGCCGCTTTCGCGTGATAGCCCCACATACAAACAGACGGCCCTGCTTCGGCGGGGCTTTCTATTTTAAGACGTGAAGACCCACATAACCATAGACGGTACCCGCGTCCCCATGACCAACTCCATGAAGGAGATGGGCAAGATTGGCAAGGAGGTACGCCGCCGCGCCCGCATATCCCTCAAGGCAAGAGGCAAGGTGGTGACCGGCAACCTCTACAACTCCATCCGCTACGAGCAGGGAGTATCCAGAGACGAGAAGAGCCTGAACCTACGCTTTAGCTTTCCCGGTGCAGACTACGCGAAGTTTGTCGACGAGGGTGTACGGGGTGCTATGAGTAGCGCCAAGGCCCCGCGCTCCCCGTTCCGGTTTGGGTCGGGATCGGGTCCGTCGGGTGGGCTGCGTCCCGCTATCGATAAATGGGTGGTGAAGAAAGGCATCGCGCCCCGTGGCGCTGGCGGTAGGTTTGCATCGCGGAAGGGCATGGTGTATGCCATCAGCCGCTCCATATATCAAACCGGCATCAAGCCCTCCTATTTCTTCACGAACGCCTACGACCGAACTCTAAAGAAGCACAACGCCAAACTGGAGAAGGCCGTGGGCGAGGATATCGGAAACGCAATAAAGACCCTACTCGATGGCGGTACAGTTTGAATTCACCCCTTCCACGTTCAACTTCCAAAGCACAGCCGACCCGATTATTATTCAGGTGTCGGAAAGTACCGTGCAGACGTGGTACAAGTACCGCTTCATCTTGCAGGTCCTCGACGAGGCGGACAATGTTTTGGCCAAGCTCAAGACGCACATGTTGAGTTCCACGAATCAGGTGGCCGTCTTCGACATTAGCAGAGTGGTCGACGACTACCTTGCGCCGACTCGGTGGAATAGCAGCGACACAGACGCCTCCGTGGTCACCGTAGGAAGAACCGGCCACTTTCCGGCGTTTCTTATTGGATTGGCTACGGAGCATAGCCCAGTAAAACGCATCTACTTACGCCTTGGATTTGAATCCGCAACGAGCGCAACGGCCGCCCCTACTGAAACCCTGAACGTTGTAAATACCAGCGTCAAATGTTTTAGAAATGAGTTCATCAACGACGGCGAGAACTACGGAGACAGGGGCAAGGAGTTTCAATTGGCGCAGGCTACTTCAAATTTTATGAGTAGCGCCCCAGACCTCGGCGTGGTATCTGGTTGGGGTAGCGCCTTCGGCAAGGTGAGGCATCACAGAATAGGATCGAATCAAGCGGCAGTCGTTACGTGGAGCAATGACGGCGGATCGGGCACATACATCCACGTGCGAGGGTTTGAGGCGGACGGGACTATAATAGGCAGCGCTAATATTGAAACCATATCCGTAGGCGGAACCTTAAACATAAGCCAAGACCACCAGCGGGTGTATTACATGGGTATCGGTCCGCTCAACTTGACCGAACACGCGGCGGCAGCATCGAACTCCGACCTGACTACAATCATGACGAGCGCGAGTCTCGCCTATTATGAAATCTACGCATCCAATACGACCGCAGTAGCGAGCTCCTTCCAGGACTCTATCGTCCACCGCTGGACCATCGACGACGGATGCAGCAAGTACCCCCGCGTACAACTTATGTTCCAGAACCGCCACAGCGGATGGGACTTCTTCAACTTCGACCAAAGGAGCGAGGAGAAGCTAACCAAGATTGAGCGCAGCCAATACAACCGCCCGCGCGGGAACTGGGACAGCGTCACCACCTCGGTCGATTGGACGTACAACGGATGGGAGCGGGGAGTCACCACCACCGCAGTAAAGGCAGAGAAGGAAGTTCGAGTCTCGACGGACTACATAGATGCAGGCTTTGCCGACCACTTGCGGGACATTGCGCTTTCTCGCGCTGTGTTTATCGTAGACGGGGACAACCTTATCCCGGTCGTCGTGACCGACTCGGAGTACCTCTTCAAGACTTCGGTGAATGACAAGCTCGTCAGCTACTCCTTTACCTTGCAGTACAGCAACCGACCCCGCACCAAGTGATTCGCCTTGTAGCCCTCGACCAGACCACCAACACCCAGACCACGCTCGAACTGGAGGGGTCTCCGTCTATCTCTCTGAATTTGGCCGTGGCTAAACCGGGGGAGACGATGCAACGCCACGCGCCGTACTCGCAGACCTTCCGCCTCCCGTTCACCAATACGAATAACCAATTCTTCGCGCACTTCTACGAGGTCACCCTTTCCGATGGGGACTTTGACCCTACGCAGAAGACGGAGGTGGAGCTGTCCGAGGACGGGGTGCCGGTGATGCGTGGCTCGATGCAACTGCGGGCCGTGCGACTTATGGCGGAGGTGTACGAAGTCAACGTCTTGAGCGACGTGGGCGACCTCTTTGCGGAGATGGGGAGTAAGCTATTAGAGGCTGCATTCCGGGACGGAGATACCGACTACGTCACGATTTTTGACTACACGCAAACGGCGGCCAATATCGTCACCTCCCAGACGCTGACCAATAACATCTGCCAAGACACAGACGCCACAGATAATGGCACGGTCATCGTCCCCCTAGCCGACCACGGCCTGAGCGTGACACAACAACCCATCACCGCCGACGACGGGTACGGGCTTCTCGATAGTGGAATATCAAGCGCGGCCACGGTCACGCCGGAGATGCTCAAGCCGGCCATCAGACTCAAGGCGGTAACCGACCGCATAATCGAGCAAGCCGGGTTCTATTACTCGTCTACCTTCTTCAGTTCTGCGTTCTACGAGAGTATGTATATGACCCTCGCCACGGAGCAAGAGCGAACCATATTCAATCCGTCGCATCGATGCCTCGCCTACCTGAACACGGCGCAAACGGTCAACTCTGACGGCCTCACACTCATCACCATCAACACCGACTCCGCGCTGGATGGGTTCGATGAGAACAACAACTTCAACACTACGACGAGCAAGTACACCACGCCCAGCGTTGGCGCGTACACCTTCACGGCTCAGGCCAAGCTCACCCTCAGCGGGGCCACTTCATTCAGCATAACGGCAGCCCTGCGAATTGTCAGCGCCCAGGGCGTAATTGCTGCACAGGTCTTCGACTTCGAGTTGATGGACACCAACCCCGTCATCGTCACGGCTACAAATCCCCTGCCGGTAGTGCTGCCGGCAAACACGGACGTCTTCGTTCAATTAGGTGTCGAAGGTTTGGGGTCTCTGACTATTGAGGTAGATGGCATCGACGGGGGCACCACCGGGCCGACCTTCTTCCGATGTACTGCCGCACCGGAGCAGGCGGTAAGCGTACCTGCCAACCTCCCGCGCATCAAACAGAAGGAACTCTTCGCCGACCTCTGCCAAAGGTTCAACCTCGTAATCGAAGCCAGCCCCGACGACCCCAAGAAACTCCTCATCGAGCCTTACGCCGATTGGATTGGTACGGGGGTCGATACCTACTGGACGGATAAGTTGGACCTAGACAAGGAGCGCACCCTCTCGCCTACCTCCTCCATCAAGTCGGCCCGAATCAAGTTCTCCGATTTAGACGCATCCGATGTAGGCAACGCGAACCGGACGGACTCCCTAGGCCGCGTCTACGGCACTTTCGACCAAGACATAGACGACGACTTTGCTACGGGTACCCTATCCAATGCGCCCGTCTTCGCTCCGTATTTCGTGTACTCGGTGCCGACCCTTGCGGGCGATCCCGCCACAGCACTCCCCAACCTACTCATCCATAGGTCATACGCTACCGACGCCGCAGCGGTAAAGCCGCAAGCCGGACCGCCGAAGCTGTTCTTCGCGCTGGGCAACCAAACTCTGTCGCAGTCGGTGTACATCAATGACACGGCGCTCACAACGTACCAATTCTGTAGCCCGTTCTCAGAGACGCCGGCCGACTCGGACACGCAGACCCTGCAATGGAACAGTTCAGATACGACCTTCATGAACCAGCACCCGCTCCTCGGTGCGGTGCCTCCTGTTGGCTTGCATAGGACGTACTGGAGCGCATACCTCGCAGACATCTACGACGCTGACGCGCGGGTATTTGAAGCGCATTTTTACCTCACCCCTTCCGACATCCGGAACCTCCGATTCAATGACCGCTTCCATATCCTTGGGGCGGCCTACAAATTGACTGAGGTATCGGGCTATGAGATAGGCACGGGAGAAAGTACACTGTGCAAGTTCCTCCGCGACTTGGGCAGGAGTACGGTAGGGGCCTGTCAGAACATCCCATCAGTATCCAACATCAACGGCGTGGTGAGCTTCGTCAACGCAGCCGGGGCTGTGGTGGCCGACCCCGGTCGAATATGCTGTGAGGCGTTTGGGTATTACTACGATGCCACGACCAACACCTGCCGATGGGATGTCGATGGCCCGACCCCACCCGCACCACCTCCGCCCGCCGACTTCGTCAACCCCATCCCCAACTTCGATGGGAGTTTGCCGCGACCTGTTTCGCCTACCGGAGTACGTACCCGCACTATAGATCGCACCTCCGGGGGGCAGGCCTTGGTGGATACGTTTGTCCTGATGGTACAAACCACGGACGCCTCAGCTACGGCTCTATCCAGTCCCGATGGGCGAAGCATTCAAGTAGACTCCAATACACTGGCCTCTGGAGTCATTCACTTGAGCTGTGCCAATGCCCAAGCCACGGACCGCTTTGAGAGCAAGATGGAGACCTTCCGCTTCCTTGCCAATGGTCACGCCGGGACGGTCACCATTTCGGCCACGTCGGGCACTTCTGAGTCTTCCGGTTCTCCTGGCACTCGCCGACTGACTGCGGCCATAGCAAATGGGGTTCTCACTATCAGCGCGAACGGCGACGCTTCGACCACGATTCAATGGATAGCGCACGTGGAGATGGTGAGGATATACACGCAGGCAGGAACATGAAGCAATACCTCGACGACATAGGGCAGGCGGTGCCGCGGGTGCTGACTATCGCGGCAGAATACGAACTCCGCGGGTGTCCGGATTGCCTTTTGTTATATGGATATTATGAGTGGGGTCGCCCGTGGTGGCGCAAAGTCCTGCTCGGAGTAAGCAATGGCGCAGGACTACGAAATAAACGTAAAGGTTAAAGGGGTCGACACGGCCAAGGCTGAGGTCGACGGCCTGACCGACAGCGTTAGCAACGTCGGCAAATCCACCGGGGCATTAGAGGGACAACTCGACAAGCTCACCGGTGGGGCCATTTCCGGGTTCAAACGTGCGGCCCAGGGGACCAAGGCTTTTGTGACCGGTCTCAAGCTCACCCGTGCTGCCATCATTGCCACCGGGATTGGGGCGCTGGTGGTTGGGGTCACGGCATTGGTCGGAGCCTTCACGAGCACCCGCCGCGGAGCTCGGCAGCTTCAGGTGATTATGGCCGGCCTCGGCGCTGTGGTGGAGCGCACCACCGCGCACTTCCAAGCGGCTGGAGGTTTCATTGTAAACCTGTTCAGCAAAGGACCGAGGGAAGCCGCCAAAGAATACCGCGCCGAAGTAGACAAGTTGCCGGGGTCCATGTCGGAAGCGGTCCGCGCTACGATGGAACTCCAGAAGGCCGAACAAGCCCTTCTCGATACGCGCCGGGAGTTGACCGTAGCCGACGCTAAAGGGAGGCAGGAAATAGCGCGTCTCCGTCTTGTGGCACGGGACAGAAGTCGAGACACCGAGGAGCGTATTGACGCGGCAAAGCGGGCTATGGCCATAGAGCTGGACCTCGTAAAACAACGGGAGGATGCAGCGGCTGAGGAGCTGCGTATTGCCCAAGAGCGCGCCGCAATGAGCGACACCTCCGATGAGGACCTGCAACGTTTGGCCGACCTTGAGGCCAACCTTATTAACATCCGCACTCAGTCCTTCATGACGCAACGCCGCCTCCAAGAGGAGGTCCAAAGCGTGGAGCGCGAAGCCACGGCAGAGCGAAAGGCGCAGGAGGCAGAGCGCACCAAATCACGGGAAGCCGAAGCCAAGGCCGCCGAAGATGCAGCCGCCGCAACCATCAAAGCCGAGCAAAGCGTTGTCGACGAATTGGACAAGCGTAGCCGCGCCAGCCTAGACGCGCGGACGAAGGAAATACTGGCGCTCGAAGACTTCTACAACGCGCAACTCGACAAGGCAGTAGAGAACGCAGAACTGCAAAAGGAAATCGAAGAACAGCGGCAGACTGAGCTGTTGGCTATGCGTGAGCGCTTTCGGATGGAAGACGCAGCAAAGGCAGAAGAAGCCCGACAGAAAGAAGCCGAGGCCAATCAAAAAGTCCGAGATGAGGAGCTTGATCGCGAGCGCGCGTCGTTGCAAGCTGAGATGAGCTTAAAGGAGGAGATGACTTCAAACGCCTTCTCTATTATCTCCAACCTTAATCAGGCTTTTAGCAAGCAAGGAGAGCAGCAATCGAAAAAGAGCTTTGAAAGGACCAAGGCCATCAGCATTGCGGAAACTTTAGTGTCCACCTATCTATCTGCTCAAAAAGCGTTTGAGTCTCAATTCAAGCCTTTGTCTACAGTTGACAGCCCTATCCGTGGCGCTTTAGCCGCAGGCGCTGCGGTTGCCAGTGGTTTGGCTCGTGTTGCCGCTATTAAGTCACAGCAGTTTACCGGAGGCGGCGGGACAGGTGGCGTCGGGGGCGGCAATGTGTCTGGCGGGGGCGGTGGCTCCGTCGGTGTAGACGTCGGATCCCTCGTACCCAATACAGCAACGCCAACACCGGAACCCGTTCGGGCATATGTAGTATCGAACGAAATCAGCAACCAGCAGGCCCTCGACAGAGAGCTGCAAATTCAGACAACGCTATGAGGACAGTTGAGCTATTGATTGACGAGGAACAAGAGGACTTTGGAGTGGAGGCCATCAGCCTCGTGAAGTTCCCCGCCATCGAGGAGAATTTCGTGTACTTCAACAAAGAGCAGAAGTTGACGCTCGCCAAAATCGACGAGGAAAGGCAGCTCTTAATTGGCCCGGCGCTGATTCCGGATAAGATGATTCCGCGCTATGACGAGCAGAACGAGGAAGAGTTTGAGGTGTACTTCTCGAAGGAGACGGTCGAGCAAGCCGCGGAGCTATTCATGCGCCAGAAGAGGAACGACGAGTATACCATCGAACACAAATCCAAGGTCGATGGGCTGTCCATCTTCGAGTCTTGGATAGTGGCCGACAAAGACAACGACAAGGCCAGCCTGTACGGATTCAATGTCCCGGTTGGTACTTGGATGGTATCGGTCAAGGTCCACAACTCCGAGGTCTGGATGGATGTAAAGGACAAAAAATACAGGGGGTTCTCTATCGAGGGGTATTTCATTGACAAGCTCATCAAGATGGAAGACGTCACAGTGGAGGCCATAGCCGAAGCTATTCGTGAGGTATTGGAGCCGGTGGCGTTTCTCGATGGAAAGCCCCTCTTTGAGACCCCGCTTGAAGCTAACCTAATGGCCGAGGCCCTCGGATGCGAGGGACACCACAAGCACCAAATTAATGACAGGGTTATGTATATGCCCTGCAAGACCCACGAGGAGCTGGACCCGCTCCTTGCAAATGAATGAAAATCCAATATATCCCGCATTGAAACCCCGACCCATGTCCGTGATTGAAAAACTAAAAGAGGCCGTCCGTTCCGTAGTACAGGAGCGCCAGGACCTCTACGCCGAAGCCCGCCTTAATGATGGTCGGGTAATTGCTACCGAAGCCGAACAGTTCTCTGCCGGTGCCCCTGTCCGAGTTTTGAGCGACGACGGAGAGGCCGCCCCGCTGGAGGCCGGAACATACGAACTCTCCGACGGTGGAGAGGTAACCGTAGACGCCGAGTCTCAAGTGGTGGAAATGGAAGAAGAGGAGAAGAAGGACGAGGAGATGCAAGAGGAGGACAAGGACGAAATGGGAGCAGTTAAAGCCGCCCTCATCGAAGAGTTCCAAATCTCTGAGGATGTCGCCGATCAAATTATGGACGTCATCAAGGAGGCCATGAAGCCTGCAAAGATGGAAGAGGAGAAAGAGGAGGAGATGGAAGAAGAAGAAAAGAAGGAGGAGATGCAGCAGGTCGAGATGGCCGCCGTCACCGACCTCACCCACGAGATGGCCGTGGCACTCGAAGCCATCAACAAGCGCTTGGAGCAGTTGGAGTCTGCACCCGCCGCAAGCCCCGACCGAGTGCTGCCTAAGCACAACCCAATCCCGAAGGCCGACAACCCCCGGTCTTCGTCTTTTGACAACGCATTCAACATCATCAATTCATTCAAATGATCCCCGCAAAATCTAAGAAGTACGACTTCGACATTACGGTCAACCCAAACACCTACGCCGGTGAGTTGGCTCTGCCGTATGTAACGGCTGCCATCCTCGGTGCCGAAACCATCAACAAGGGCCGTGCCCGCCTCATCGAAGGCGTAGTCCACAAGGCCGTTATTAACGCCCTCGACTACGACGGAGGCCTCTTGCAGGCTGCCGGTTGTACATTCAACGACGGTGCATCCATGACGCTCTCCGAGCAGGTGGTAACGCTCAATGACTTGATGGTCAACGAAGCCATCTGCCGTGCTACGGTCTTCCCAACCTTTATGGCCGCACAGGGTCGCATGGTTCGGGACGGTCAAATCCCACCAAACTTCACCGAGTTCCTCCTCGCCACTACCGCAGAGCAGGCAGGCAAGTCTCTCGAGTCCCTGATGTGGGCCGCCGATTCTGGTTCCGTTTGGGGTCTGGGTCTGCTGTCTAACGACGGAGTCATTGACGAGGCCGGAATCGACGCTTCTGCTATGGCAGATTTCGCTGAGGCCGTATGTGATGCAACCTTCAGCAAGGCCAACATCCTCGCCAACCTTGACGCAGTCTTCGCCGCTGCATCCGCTACCCCTGGCATCCTCGGAAAGCCTGGAGTCGGATTCTACATCTCTTACGAAGCTTACGCTTTCTTCCAGCAAGCTGTCGCCGACAAGGGAACGGAAGGCAACTACAACAAGGACCTCAAGGAGGTGACGTACTTGGGTTACCCAGTGTACCCCACGAGCGGCATCCCTAACAGTGCCGACGCCATTGTCTTCACCTACCCCGATAACATCGTGGTCGGAACCAATGCATACACCGGAAACGAGGCCGCAAACCTCATCCCCGCATACCAGTACGACGGAAGCGACAACGTGAAGGTCACGATGAACTTCGCCGTAGGTTGCAATGTCGCCGTCGCCGCTGACGGTGTGGTTGGATTCGCATTCACCTGATACATGGCTTGTACTATTACCCTCGGCCGCGCGCTGGATTGCAAGGACGCCCTTGGAGGTTTGACGAAGGTCTTCTTCGTCAACAACTTCTCGGACGGACTTGTGACCGCCGCGGGGACGGGTAACGGCACAGCAGGAACGGCAACCGTAGACGCTACCGGAGGGAAGACGTTTACGATTACTGACCTCCCTTCGATGACTGTACTTCAGTACGACCTTCGTCCGGACCTGTCGAGCTTTACCATTAACGTCCAATCTGATCCCGCTACCGGCGCCTCTCTTTTTGAGCAGACGCTGAACGTGGTACTTCAGAAGCACCAAGAAGCAGATCCAGAGCAAATCCGTCTCATCAGCCGGAACCGCATGCAAATCTTCGTCTTGGACAACAACGATAACCTCTTTCTCTTTGGTGCCAGCCACGGCATGGACTTGAATGGAGGAACGCTTACCAGTGGCGCCGCCCGCAATGAGATGAGCGGACAGACCTTGACCTTCGCCGGTCGTGAGGCTGCTCCTTATTATCTTGTAAACGGTACTGCTGGAGTCGGCACCGCGAAGTATCCCTTCGACGGAATCACTACCGACGCAAATATTACCATCACAACGGGCTGAGGACCGTTATTTGTTCGTGTGTTTGGGAAGGGGCTGCCGAGAGGTGGCCCTTTCTTATATGTCTATTTGATGATTGTCGTGGTCAAGAATAACCCCGGAAGCGTACAGAATACCGTGTACCTGACGCCGAAGGAAAAGCGAGGAGCGGCAAATGTCGCGCTCTATGGGGCCACCATTTCCGCCCTGGGGATGGAGCTGAAGAGCCTGACCACGGATAAAACGGCGATGGTCAACGCCCGCGTCCTGACTGTAACGGATAGGTTCACCACCTTCGTCTTCGATGCTCAGGTGCCGACAGCCGATACCAGCGTCGACCTATCCGGACCGTCTTGGCCGGAAGGGTATTTCCAGTACCGCATCGTAGAAAGAAGCTCCTCTTCTGACGTGCAGGCTATCTCTTCCACGGACGTAATCTTGGAGGAGGGCTTGGGCTATCTTGTCCGGGGACTACAGACGGGAATCCTACTCACCGAATCCGGCGACAACCTCACCACCGAGGAGCCGGGAATGATACTCAAAGAAGATGCCACGGCGACGACAGAAGCATACCAAGAAACAACCTACGCAAGCCACACAGACGACTCCTCAACCTTTACCTTCTATGAGTAAGCACGAGTTCAACGTCTATGGGTTGCCTACGCACGAACTGCCCCTCTTCCAAGAGAAGCCCGGGCGGGAGTACGTCGATTACGGCTACGACAACGCATACGGGGACTACCTCCGCGACCTCTACCTCGGCTCAAGTATCCAGAGCGCCGTCGTGAGTGGGGTGTCGGAGATGATTTACGGAGAGGGCCTAGACGCTACCGATAGAGAACAGAAGCCGGACCAATGGCTGAAGACCCAGCGCCTCCTCGAAAACTCGGACGAGAACATCCTGAGACAGCTGTGCTTTGACTTGAAGCTATACGGCCAATGCTATGTCCAAGTCATTTGGAATCGCGTAAGGACGGAGATAGCAGAGCTTCGGTTCATCGCCGCGCACTCGGTACGCAGTGGGATAGCTGACGCACAGGGCCGCGTCGATTCCTTCTATGTCTCCCCTGACTGGAGCCGGATGCGGGAGAGCCGCTACGCCCCGGTCAAGTATCCCTTTTTCAATTTGCAGGACCGCACCGAACCCGCTTCGGTGTATCAAATAAAGGCATATCAGCCCGGCGTCTTCTACTATGGTTTGCCGGACTACGTAGGCTCTACGAACTACATCGAGTTGGATCGAGAGGTTTCTACCTTCCACCTGAACAACATCAAGAACGGCCTCTTCCCGTCCATGCTTTTGTCCTTCAACAACGGCGTCCCCAGCGACGACGAAAGGAGGGCCATCGAAAGGCACGTAAATGAGAAGTTCAGCGGCTCCAGCAACGCCGGGCGCCTGCTCATTTCGTTCAACGACGGCAGCGACTCCGCGCCACAACTGACTCCCGTCAATCCCAACGACAACGACGGGATGTATGAGTTTCTCGCGACGGAATGCACGACCAAGATTCTCGCCGGCCACCGCATCACCTCGCCCCTTCTCTTCGGTATCCGTGGGGAGGGCAATGGATTCGGTAACAACGCCGACGAGCTGCGCGATAGCTTCAGCCTATTCCAGAACACGGTAATTCAACCCTTCCAACGGACTCTATTGGAGGGCCTAGAGCCACTCTTCGCAGTCAACGGAATCGACCTAGACTTATACTTCAAGACCTTGAAGCCTGCCGACTTCATCGACGTGGACGCCGTACAAGCGCAAACCGCAGACGAGCAGGAGAAGGAAGGACTGGAGAAGGACGAGTTTAGCCGCCCACACACGCCCGACGCTACCGCAGACCTGCTCATCGCCTTGGGAGAGGACGAGGACGAAGAATACGAACTCATCGACGAGCGGGAGGTGGACTATGACTTGGAGGAGAAGTTCGATGCTGTGTGGACTTTTGCCCGTGTGCCCTCGTCCAACCCGAACGGAAAGAGCGACCAAGACACCGACCTTATTAAGGTCCGGTACAAGTACGCTCCCGACGTAGTGAAGGACAACACCCGCGAGTTCTGTCGCAAGATGATACAGGCCGGCAAAGTCTACAGGAAGGAGGACATTATGGGCGCCTCTGGCCGTGCCGTGAACCCGGGATGGGGACCGCGCGGAGCCGATACGTACGACATCTGGCTGTACAAGGGCGGGGGGTCGTGCCAACACTTTTGGCAACGTAGAACCTACCTGAAGAAAAACAACAAGCGCATCTCCGTCAATGAAGCCCAGCGCATCATCCGCGCCGCCGGACCCGATGCGGAGCGACTCCAAACCAACGACCCAAAGGTGGCGCAGCGCCCGCGCGATATGACGAACCGCGGATTCCTTGACCCCCGCAACTTCACTACCCCGAAATAATGGCGAACCTCATTCTCTTCATCTCCCCGGCGAAGCTCAAGAAAGAGACCGCCCTCGGTGGGTCCGTAGACGACGAAATCCTACAGCCCTATATCCGCCTTGCCCAGGAGCTGCATATACTCCCCGCCTTGGGTCAGTCCCTATACGACGACCTGAAGACGAAGGTGGGGGCCGGCACTATCTCCGGCAACGACGAGACGTTGATGGAGGATTACATCGCGCCGGCTTTGGTTCAGCTGGCTTTCTCCGAGGCTTTGCCTTTCATCCGTGTGCGCATCGTAAACAACGGAGTGAGCGTTATGGACTCCGAGCAATCGACGGCGGCAACGTATGGCGATATGAAGCCGCTCATGAACCGCTCCAAGGATTTGGGGCTGTTCCATATCGAGCGCCTCATGGACTACCTCGACAACAACCAAAGCACGTTTACGGCATTGGATGCGGAGACGAGTGGGCAGTTGTGCCGCACCCGCAGGAACTACACGCAGGGCCTGAACCTGTACCCCAGCACAGACGACAAACTAGTGGAGCGCATCCTCCGCGATTACGGTATCAAGTATTGATGACACCCGAAGAGAAACTCGCAGACTATATCCAAGAGAGAGATGGCAAACAGCAAGATATCAGAGCTTACAGAATTGACTTCCGCCGACAGCGCGGACGTGCTGGCAATCGTAGACGCCTCAGCAAGCGAGACCAAGAAGATTAGCTTCGCTAACCTGACCTCGTCCATTACGGTCGGCAGCGCGTCAGAGTTACAATTCACCGGAAAGAATAACACCGGCTCCACCATCTCCAAAGGAAAGGCCGTCTATATCTCCGGGGCTGTGGGCAACGACACGACTATTGCCCTAGCTGATAACGCCTCGGCCTCTACTATGGCCGCCTTCGGAATCGTAAAGGCAGACATCGCCAACGGAGATTCTGGTATCGTGGTCATGTCCGGCAGCGTTTCGTCCATCAACACCGCGGCATTCTCTGAGGGCGACGAGCTATACGTTAGCACCTCCGGCGACTTGACTACAACCAAGCCCACCGGGACGGCACTCATACAGAAGATTGCCAAGGTAGCCAAGGCCGCCGCCTCCGGTTCGATTGTAGTGGCCGGCGCAGGGCGCACCAACGATATCCCCAACATCGCACAAAACTACATCTGGAAGGGCAACGCCTCCGGGGTGCCTGTAGCGGTAGAGAACAAATTCACCGAGCTAACCGATACCCCCGCTTCCTTGGGTAGTGCGGGGCAGGTCGTCAGCGTCAACTCCGGCGGTACGGCTTTGGAGTTTACGACGGTGGCGGGTACGGGAACGGTGACCTCTGTCGATGTAGCCGGCGGGACGGGCCTTACTTCTTCCGGTGGTCCGGTCACGGGATCGGGAACCATTACGGTCAACCTTGACGATACCGCTGTAAGTGCCGGGTCATACACCAACGCGAGTGTAACGGTAGACGCCCAAGGACGCCTTACGGCGGCCAGTAGTGGCACCGCAGGCATCGCCAACGTAGTCGAGGACACTTCGCCCCAATTGGGTGGAAATTTGGACGTCCAAGCGCGGGAGATAGACACCTCCACCACAAACGGGAATATCATCCTCACCCCCAACGGGACCGGATTCGTAGAGGTCAAGGGCAACACCAACCCCGGCGCGGTGCGTTTGAACTGCGAAAGCAACTCACACGGGGTAACCATCAAAGGCCCGGCGCACTCCGCAGGGGCTACATACACCCTCACCCTACCTGATGACGACGGCGCCGCGAACTCGGTTCTCAAGTCCGACGGCTCTGGAAACCTTTCTTTCTCCAATGCGTTCAACGTCACGGGAGACCTAACCGGCAACGTTACTGGCAACGTCACGGGCGATGTAGTCGGCAACGTGGACGGGACCGAGTTAGAAATCCAGACGCAAACCACTGCCGTCTATGCGGCAGGCGAAGCTGAGGGCACAGTCGTAAAGTTTGGGACGGGGACTCTTGTCGCGGGCCAGGTGTACACTCACGCCTCCGGTGCTTGGGTCGCTGTCGATGCTGACGCGTCCACAACTACGGAGGGGCTTTTGGGTATGGCGCTTGGTACGTCACCCACTACGCACGGGCTACTGGTTCACGGGGTCGGGTATTTGTCGCACAATCCCGGCGCGGCGGGGGATGTATTGTACGTCCATACCTCACCCGGAGAATTGAGCGCCACCCAACCCAGCACCACGGGCGACTTCGTGCGGGTGGCCGGGTACTGCCTCGCCGACAATAAAGTGTTTTTCTCACCCTCTCAAGACTTTATCGAGGTTGGCTGATATAAGCAAAATCAACGCCGTCGCTCTCGCAAATATCGCGAAGATCGACGAAGTCACCGCTGCGAACATCGCGAAGGTTAACGGATTGGTGTTTGCGGCAGGTGCTGCAGTTTCTGCTCCAGCGGCGGCTTACTCTGTGCGGCTCTTAGGTAGTGCCGTTGGTGTGCCAACCTATACGGGCGCGTGTATGCGCATCCGGCGCGATAGCGACGATAGTGAGACAGACATTGGCTTTACTAGCTCTGGCGACCTAGACACTTCAGCTATCGCAACCTTTGTCGGTAGCGCGAACAATGGTTTTGTCTCCAAGTGGTACGATCAATCTGGTAACAGTAACGACGCCACGCAAAGTTTAGGCTCACGTCAACCGCAGATATAC
>TARA_R100001440_G_scaffold8937_6_pt1 | contig 28965 bp, 31 predicted proteins | sample TARA_R100001440 | Tara Oceans TARA_R100001440 (sample SAMEA2622112) | marine metagenome | biome: marine biome (ENVO:00000447); feature: surface water layer (ENVO:00002042); material: "saline water (ENVO:00002010), including plankton (ENVO:xxxxxxxx)" | depth 5 m
CATCGCCGTCCGGTGCGGCTTCCGCTGTGTAGGCGCCGAACGCAGGATTAAGGTCAGCGCATCGCGCATGCACCTCATCCCGGTCGCAGCGATAACCGCAGTCCATGCAGACCACCTGATCCGCCCGGCCGTGAAGATCCGTGACCCGATCACTGCCGGCCCGCTGATGCAGCCGATCAACATTCTGGGTTACCACCAGACTGCAGTGCGCTCGGCGTTCAAGTTCGGCGACATGAAAATGAGCCGGATTGGGTTTGGCGTTCCGGATCATCGGCCAGCCGATAAGGCTGCGCCCCCAGTAGCGCTGGCGCACATCTGAACGGTTCATGAATTCCTGATGCTGAACCGGCTGCCGACGTTTCCAGGCGCCGTCTTCGTCACGGTAATCGGGGATGCCGGAATCGGTGCTGACACCAGCACCGGTCAGAACAAGGAGATTGGGGTAACGCCGGATGAACTCAGCCAGCCGAGAGGCCGCCATTTCAGGGGCCTGGAGTTCAGGCGCAGGCCCATCCAGAGGCATTCTGATGGCGTGAGCAGGGTGCTTTTTGGCAGACATACAGCAAGCTCCGGTTAAATCAGAGTCGTCGCTTACTCTAGTGCCACTGCCGCCGAAACCGCAATGACAAAAAGCGCCGCAGGCGATCAGCCTGCGGATACCCATCATTGAGCAGGTGAGTGCTCCCAGCCCTCAACGGTCATCACCGCGGGCTCCCGGGAGACCAGTACTCTGCCGTCACGAACCGACGCCATCACAGGTGACTGGTTCAGCAACACGTCATAGGGCGTGGCTCCGTGGAGTACAACACAACGGGCAGGCAAACCTTTTTCGATGCCATACTGGTCCAGATTAAGAACAGCAGCGCCGTTGTGAGTGATGATCTCCAGCGATGTTTCAATCCGATCCGTACCGAGCATATGACAGGCGTGCAGCCCCACGTCCAGCGTACGCAGCAGGTTGCCATTGCCCATCGGATACCAGGGGTCTCGTATCGAATCCTGCCCCATCGCAACTTTAAGGCCCGCATCCAGCAATTCTGGCACCCGCGTGACGCCACGGCGTTTGGGGTAGCCGTCAAAACGGCCCTGCAGGTGAAGGTTTTCGGTCGGCAAGGCAACAAAGCGCAGATTGGATTTCTGTAACAAGCGGAACAACCGGCTGCAGTAGGCATCATTATAGGAATGCATCGCACAGGTATGGCTGGCGGTCACGCGCTCACCGTATCCACGCTTCAGTGCTTCTGCAGCCAATACCTCCAGAAATCGCGAATTGGGGTCATCAATTTCATCACAGTGCACATCCACAAGGCTGTCGGTTGCTTCCGCCAGAGCCATCAGCTTCTGTACCGACTCGACACCGTAGTCACGGGTAAACTCGAAATGCGGTATCCCGCCTACAACGTCGGCACCTAACGCCACGGCCCGCTTCATCAGTTCGATACCGTTGGGAAATGACAGAATACCTTCCTGAGGAAACGCTACGATCTGCAGGTCGATGAAATTCCGAACCCGTTTGCGCACCTCCAGCATGCCTTTCAGTGCGGTCAGTGTCGGGTCGGTCACATCCACATGGGTCCGGACATACTGAATACCGTGAGCCGCAAACAGTTTGAGGGTCTGCTCCGCCCGGTTGATGACGTCGTCGTGTGTGAGCATTGGTTTGCGCTCAGACCAGCATTCGATACCCTCAAACAGGGTGCCGCTGCGATTCCAGCGGGGTTCCCCCGCAGTCAGTGCGGCATCAAGGTGGATATGAGGCTCTACGAACGGCGGGCAAACCAGGTTGCCGCCGGCATCCAGTTCGTTGTCTTCCACGGGGGCCCGTTCACCCAGCGGTTGAATATCCGCAAAACGACCCTCCTGGATCCGTATCCTGTGCAGGCCGTCAAGGCCACTCAGACGAGCGTTGGTAATGGCATTGGGTTGGAACATTACGGGGCATCTCCGATGTTTGTTGTGTCGCTGTGCGCGCGCAATAGCGCCCGCGCTAAAATCAGCGTTTCCATGTCTGACACACTTGACGGACTGAGGCCCGTCAAACGAAAGAGTTTATTGAGGCGGTATCTGACCGAGTTGCGGTGGCTGCCGAGTGCCGCTGCCGTCGCTGTCAGGTTGCCACCGTTAACAAGCCAGGCATCAAGCATCGGGGACAACTGCTCTAGCAGATCAAGCTGTTGACCAACGCAAGGTGCAATCAACTGGCGCAAAGCTTCCGGATTACCGAGCCGAGCCTGCAACCGGACACTCAACGCTGCCGGTTCCGGAACGGCTGTGCGTTGCTCGGCGGCGATAATCTCGCGACTGATAACCTCGGTCACGGTGACCATCGGCAACGAGTAAGGTTGCTCCAACAGCGGAAGCTCCAGATCATCCGCAAGCCTCATCAGGGTCGACGGTAGCTGACCGATATAAGCGTCGCCGGTTAAAATCACCAGTCCCGCAATGCCTGCTTCAATTCCCTCATAAAGCAATTCCGAGAGATTATCAGGGCTCCGGTGGCGACCAATTCCTGTGACGAAAACCAACTCACCACCTTTAACCCAGGGCTTGAAGGAGCGATTCTCCGCCACGTAGGGCCAGCGGATACGTCGTTGCAGGCCGCAGTTTCCTGCCCTCAGCCTGATCGCATCAAGGCCCGGGAGATGCGGTATCTGGTCACAGGTTAACGCCATAATTTACGTCGCATTCACCTGGGATGCACGGCGCGCCTTAACGCCGTCACAGGCAATGAAAAAGAGCGTATAGGCCATCCCCGCTACAATCACGCCCACCACCGGTGCAACCCAGGGCGACGTATAAGCCGCAAATGATCCCACTCCGTAGGCTGCCAGCCCGATATAATTGAACGCAGGCAGCGGCGCCTGTGCAATGTCCGGATACCGGCCCCGGTAAGCGACAAAAAAGTTAGCCATGATCACGCCACCAATGGGGGGAATAAAGGTCCCCAGCAGAATCAGGAAGGGAATCAGCCACTCATACATACCGAGCACAGCCAGCAGGGTGCCAATGCCAGCACCTGCCAGGGTAACCATCTTGCGCCGACGTGTTCGCAGCAGGTTACAGCCAGCCACCGCGAAGTTATAAACCGTGTTGTCCTGAGTCGTCCAGAGGTTGAGAAACAGCATCAGGATACCCAGCGTGGCCAACCCTTGGGCTACCATGATGTCGACGATATCCGCCTGTTGATAGACCAGTGCGCCAAAGGCCCCGACCAGTGTCATCAAGCCATTACCCACGAAAAACGCAGCCAGCGTTGCCCAGACTGCCGACTTCCCGGAACGGGCAAACCGCGTCCAGTTAGTGGCCTGGGTGCCGCCACTCACAAAGGTACCGAAAACCAGTGTGATCGCCGCAGCGATACTGAGATCACTGGTGGGGGCTATCGCAGTCAGTCCCGCCAGCCCTCCGGCATCCGATGTCGCAATCGTCATGCTGACAGCGATCAGGATAATCATCGCCGGCACCGCAAACCGGGACAGCATCTCCAACCCCTTGTAGCCGATAAAGGCACTGATACAGAAGCCGAAGCCAAACACCACCATCAATGGCAGCGTCCAGGATTCGGACAGGCCTGTCATTTTCACCAGCAACATGGCCATGGTGGCCGTTCCCCAGGCATACCAGCCGATCTGGGTAAACCCGAGGATAATGTCAGACAGCTTGCTGCCGATCTGACCAAAAGCAAACCGGCTCATCAACGCGGTGTTAAGGCCGGATTTTGCTGCGATATAACCCAACCCTGCGGCGTAAAGTCCCAACAACAGATTGCCGATGGCAAGCACCCAGAGCATCGATGAAAAGTCGAACGCTGTGCCGACTGTCCCACCGGCCCACATCGTGGCTGTAAAGAAAGTAAATCCCAGCAGGACCAGCCCCATGGACCAGAGGCTTTTCCTCGCTGAAAGAGGCACTGCCGATAGCGGATAATCCTGCTCTTCGGGTGTCGGTGAATGGTTCATCAGTGTTTTCTCCAGTGGCGTTTTCAGTATCTGTTATGCACATTGGCAATGCCTGTGCCAGAAGCCACTGTTGCGTTCATTTCATCCCGTCACACGCCTTGAATTTGTGCGCATTGCACAATTGCACATTCAATCAACGCTATCGTCGTGCAGCTGCGCACCTTATCAATGCAAATCTGGGCCACCTGCATCAACCCGGTGCAACATCCAAAATGCGCTCAGGTTGTTGCTGCAAATGGATGAATCAGCAAGACGGTTTGTAAGTGTATTCCCGGTATTCAGCCGCCCTTTTTTGTGCCTATACTGAGTTATAGCAATTGGAACGCTTTGAGTTAAAGGAGCGAAAAGCAGGTTTCATGATGACGAGCGCACTGACGCATCGCGCTACTTTACTGGCGACGATAATCACACTGCTGTTTTTGGGCATGACGCTATCAAAGTCCGTCAGCCTTCCGGGCGCGCCTATGGCGGTCGGTTACAGTGTCGATATATCCGGCGACGATCCGTCATCCGCTCCGCTGGATGCAGCACCACCTGCCCCCGATACATTCTCCGTACTGGCCGTTTCCGCAAGCGAGCCCCTATCGGATTATGCTGACGACCCCGGCATTCGCCCACGGATCCTGAGTTATCCGGTATTACCGCAAGGCCCTCCTTACACAGCCTGATATTGCGCACTACCCGCTGACCGGTTGGTATCGGCTATGGCTCACAGCCTATGTTGAGCCCTCAACACCTTGTACCGACCTGACAGATCAGCTTTCTGCAAACCAGGATTTGTGAGGAATACCATGAACGCAGCACTCAACACGCCGTACCGCAACATCCCTACCGAAGAACTACTGGGCAGCCCTCGAATCGCCTACCCTGACACCCAGGCATCACTGACACTGGACGACCCGGCAACTGAAGTAATGGTCGATTTCAGAGCTTCCCGTCCATCGGTCATCAGTGGCGATCTCCCCCTTCACGACGCCCGCGCGCTGATGAGGACCACAGAGGAATCGATAAAGCTGGTGGTCAATCGTGCCGGCGAATTCGTCGGGATCATCTCGCTAAAGGATTTTCTGGGTAAAAAGGCGCTGGCCAAGGCACACGCCATGTCGGTAAGGCTTGATGCAGTTCAGGTCAAAGACATTATGCAGCGCACCAGCCAGTTGCCCAGTATCCATACCCGGCACCTGCGTAACGTGAAGGTGGGCGATATAGTCGAAACCTTCAATCAGGCTCAGTCGGAGCACTTCCTGATCTTCGAGAATGATAGTGAACACCCCGACAGAAGCTGTCTGCGCGGCTTGATTTCAGCCAGCGATGTGGCATTGCGGCTGAATATCTCGCTGGAGAGTATGGCCCGTGCAAAATCCTTTTCGGACATTGTGCATGCAGTAAACGGCACCTTCGACTGAGTCAGGACAGCTCACAACAAGCTGGCCCCCTGTGGGCCAGCGGCCTCTCGTTGAGAGGAACCCGTCTCGCCACACCGATTGCAGATTCACGTCACTGTCCAGAAACTGACGCCCCAAGCCACCGACCAGACATGTGGTTTCGGTTCGCGGGCAGATCCCCACTTGTTTTGCGGCGCATCCAGACCTAATCTCACAGGGGGTATTCAGGATTTGCCCTTGTCCATCCACGGAAAAGGAGATTGCACCATGCCCGCAGACGGAGTGACATCCATCCTTCTTGTTGTATCAACCGCGACAGTCAAAGATGCTGGCTCTGACATGTTTTTTGAGCTCATCATCCCCGAACTGGCGTCTACCGAATCACCGGCCCCCACTGCTCCTGGCGACACCGGCATATACACACTCCCGGCAAACGGCTCCAAAACCATTGACCAGATCTCGCCGACGGACATCACCATCAGCGCGGATATGCCCAATGGCGACAATGCCTGGTTACCCGCATCCCTGTATCTGCTCGCCAAAACAGATACATCGGACTATCAGCTGGTGTGCGGTATTCCACAATGGCCGAGCCAGATCTGGATCAGCGAGGACCAAAGTGCCCACACATTACCACCGGCCTTTCCGGCCATTTCACTGCAGAATGTACTGGACGCCCGCAACCCGTTCTGAGGCCAAAACAACGGGTATGCCCACCTTTTTCAAACCGGCCTTTAGCGTAACTGGCTATCTTTGCTCCCACGGCGGTTATAACCACTAACCGCCGTCTGTTCTTTGTCATGCTGACTCTGACACGCCACGCACAACCGAACCCCCGGAAGCGCCTCACGCCGCGCCAGGGGGATTTCCGCATCGCACTCCTCGCAGTGGGCCAGACTTTCACCTGCCGGAAGCTGGCTGCGGGCTCGCTCGAGCCCATCTTTTACGGTGCTATCAATCTGATCCTGAACCGCGCCGTCTTTTGACCATCCGCCTGCCATGGGAACCTCCTTTCAACCCCAGATATGATGCCGAGTCGAATGACGTCGATGAACACCTGAGAACATGGGTATCAGAATGGCAGATCTGTGGCCGATTGTAACCGCCATTGGCGACTTGCAACGGGAGAGGAGCCTGTCAGTTTCTTCCGTAAAGCCTCGGCCGTTCGTATCGGAAAAAACCGCTCTCTTCTTCTTTGCGGATGGTTTCAGCCTCTGCTTCGAAGTATTCCTGACGGAGATCTTCAACAGCCTTATCGAGCTCCGGCCCTTGAAGATTCTGCGCCAACTGGTTGCGCTCTTCCATGTACGCATTTCCGTTATTCCAACGCTTTTCGCGCCGCGCATCGTGCTTGGCAAGGTTGTCCACCTGTGCCTCGGAAAAACCCATTTGCCGGCGCATATCGTTGATTTTCTGCTGCCGCGCTTCCGGCGACATTGTCCGCAGTTTGCTTTGCACTGATTCAAAACCGAAATAAGTCTGAGCCACGACCCCCTGATTTACCGCAGCAGCCTGTACGCCCGCGCCATAGGTTTCATCCAAAGCGGTCTGGAGCTGGAACAGAGTCTCATCCAACGAGTTGATCTTCGACTGATCCAGCGCTTGCATAGCCTGCTGCACCTTTTGCTGTTTCTGAGCCCAGGCTTCCTGTTCATCGGCCCAGATAATGGCCGCATCATCGCCAAACATTGCGCGTCGCTTGCTCCAGAGTGCGCCGTTACGCTCCATCTCGGATAGCGCTGACAGCGCCAACTGGTTCTCGGCAAGCCAATACTCATACTCGGCCATGCGTTTCACAGTCACCAGGATATCTGCGGCATAGTCAGGAAAAGCAGTCTGCACGATGCTGGCAAAAATCACCCAGCCATTGTCAGGGTACCGAGCCAGAACGTCGCTTAACGTGTCCAGCAACATGGCCTGGGTTCGCTTGCTCTGAATGGTTTCGCCGTAGGCTTTCAACAGCGCAATCGCCTGTTCATCAACATAACGCCGGGTAGCCGAGTCCAGCGCTGAGGAATCCGCCGCTGTGGCGGGTTGGGTATTTGCACTCAGGGCTGCTGCATTAACGGGCGGCTCACTCGCGGGTTCTGAAACCTGATCGGCAGGCATCTCACCGACCATCTTGCTGAAAAGAGGAGACGTCACGAATGCCGCCGCGGCACACGCCACTACAACGCCGGCTGCCAGAACGATTCGCTTCATAGTGTGGATCTGTCACTGATTGGAGTAGAGAAGCAGGCGACGACATGCATCGTCGCCTGCCAGGGACACTTACAACAAGGGCTGCAGTTTTGGCCAAACCAGATTCGCCAGTTTCCTGGAGCCACCAGTATCGGGGTGGATGCCGTCGATGATGATATCGCTGTCATTGATTGACGAGCGAGGATCAACAAACTGACAGTGTACGACACTGTTGCTGCACGCCTGGGAAAGACGCATATCCCCATAATCAACCGCCTCTTCCATGCTGTCGAGCAGGAAAATGCCATTCTTGGTGTAGTAGTACCCGAGGTAGATGACGTTATCGACGCCATCGGCATTCATGTCATTCAGCAGGTTCACCGCTTCGACGTAGATGTCATCGATAAACGCCTTGCACTTGGAGCTAAGGCGACCGAACTGATACCACTGGGTTTTACAGTTTTCCGGATCCAGTGCTATCGCAGGAATCAGGATGTCGTTCCCACCACCGTCCATCACAATCGTATCGATGTTGGGGTTGTCCGAGCGGGCAACACTGTATTGATCAACCACGGAGGTGGCCAGAAAACCACCCGACAATTCAGCTCCAGAGAGCGTATAGCGACGGAACGTCTGGCCCGCCTTGTCTTCCAGGAAATCCTGAAGTTTTCCCGACAGCGCGAATATGGAATCACCCAGCGTGACGACCTGATCATTGTCTGCGTCAGTCACCCGCGGGTTGCTCAGCAGACTGCCGGCACCACCGCACCCGGTCAGGGTTGCCGCCAGCACCAATGCAGCAGATGCTTTGAAGAACGATTTAAGAGTAAGAGCGGGCAGAAATTGCCCAAATCCGGTTGAGACCTTGTCCATTGTCATTCCCTTTGTCATGTTTGTTGTCTTTGTTGTTATAACTTCTGGAACTGCACTTCTTATATTGTCTGACAACTACCAGACCAACCTAACAAAAGAACCGGTTCCGGAAATGGAAACTGGTTAACAAACAGACAAAACAATGGTATTTCATACTTGGCATTGGCCTCCCAAGACAATTCTTTTGTCTTTTACGGCAAACTTTTGGCCGATCTTTTTATAGATATCCCCCAGTCTGGCTTTTCAGTGCAATTCGGATCCACCTCTCGTTTGAAGAGGATGGCGCAATCAGCAACTGCATCTGGCGCCGTTTGACACTGCACTTCGGGCAAACCGCTGCTAGCGTTGAGCCACATCAAACATGCCTTGGGCAATCAAGCGAAACGGAGGTCGCGGGCCTGTAACAATCGCCTGCCAGAATCCCATTCCTGCTCACCAGAGCTATAAAAAACAACCGCGTACAGGATCAGACATGAAACCACTTTCAAGACGGGATTTTCTGAAAGCATCGGCCCTCAGTATGGGCGCAGTGGTGATATCAACAGGACTGGCAGGCTGCCTTTCGTCCAGCGATGACGATGACCGGAGCGTTGCGTTCACCCACGGCGTAGCCAGTGGCGACCCGCTTCAGGATGGCATCATGCTCTGGACCCGAGTAAAGCCGGAAAACGCAGATCCGGTCACCGTTGACTGGGAAGTCGCGACCGACGCCGGATTCAGCAGCCTGACTCACTCTGGCAGCACGCAAGCCAACGCTGCACACGACTTTATCGTCAAGGTTGACGTGCGCAATCTCGCCCCGGGGCAAACGGTTTACTTCCGGTTCTGGGCGGCAGGCAAGACATCACCAACCGGCACCACCCGCACGCTACCTGCTGGCGATGTAAGTGAAGTCAGCTTCGCGGTTATGTCGTGCGCCAATTACCCTGCCGGCTATTTCCATGTCTACGCCGAGGCCGCCAAAGAAGAGAAGCTGGACGCGGTTATTCACCTGGGCGACTACATCTATGAATACGGTGCGGGTGGCTACGCAACTGAAGATGCCGAAGCGCTTGGCCGCACACTGCCCGCTGACAACAGTAACGAACTCCTGACACTGGCAGATTACCGCAAGCGCTATGCGCTGTACCGCAGCGATCCGGACCTGCAAAACCTCCATGCCGCTGCCCCGTTTATCTCCGTGTGGGATGACCACGAAGTAGCCAACGATGCCTGGCGTGAAGGCGCCGAAAACCACAATGCGGATGAAGGCGACTACACGGCCCGCAAGCTGGGTGCGTTGCAGGCCTATTTCGAGTGGACGCCGATACGGCCGGTTTCCGAAGGCAACGAATCCGTCATCTACCGTAGTTTCAACTTCGGCAACCTGGTGTCTCTGCACATGATGGACACCCGCATTATCGGGCGCGACGAGCAGTTATCCTACGCGAACTACCTCACGGGCTCAGGCATTGATAGCGCCCGCTTCACTGCCGACCTGACCGATAGCAACCGCACCATGCTGGGCGCGGAGCAGTTGGGCTGGGTGCAAAATGCAATAGGCGGCTCAACCGCAACCTGGCAGGTACTGGGACAGCAGGTGCTCATGGGACGCATGAACCTGCCGGCCGAACTGCTGAGCGGCTTTCTGAACCCCAGTCCGGCCATACTGTCGCTGTTTCAGGAACTCGCAATTCTCAAAACACGCTACCTGCAGGGCGATCCCAGCCTGACAGCAGGCGAGATTGCACGCGTCGAAACCGTCCTGCCATACAACCTGGATGCCTGGGACGGCTACGTCTACGAACGTGAGACACTGCTGGAAACGGCCCGCGCCACCAACAAGAATCTGGTGGTACTGGCAGGCGACACGCACAACGCCTGGGCCAGCGATTTGAAAACGGTGGGTGGTGAACAGGTTGGCGTCGAGTTTGCGACCTCATCGGTCAGCTCTCCCGGGCTGGAAGAATACCTCGGTTTGCCTGAAGACCAGATTGCCGGCGCCGAGCAGGCTATCGCCCTGCTGGTGGACGATCTTAAATACGTGAACGTGAACCAGCGGGGCTACATGATGGTGACCTTCACGCCTGACGAAGCGCGCGCAGACTGGCGCTTTGTCAGTACCATCAAGGATAGGGATTACGGGTTGGACACCGCCCGCGCGCAATCTTTGACAACGCTTCCGGGGGCGGGCAATCGCAAGATTGTCATCGGTGGTAGTGGAAGTACGACACCGACAAGCTGAGGCCACTCACTGCCGGATCAAGCTTGGTCCTGATCCGGCAGCTCCCTCACATCAAAGCGACAACTGCATGTTATCCCGTGCGACCGAGACAGACGCCGGCAGCGGGTTGTTCATCAGCCAGCAATCCATTTCGTGGCCTATATGCGTTAGCAGGGTTTTCTTAGGCTTCAGTATATCGATCAGCCGTTTCACTTCATTCCAGTCATTGTGGTTACGCGGCAATGACTGCTCCGGTGCGTGTGTACAATCGATGATCAACAGTTCCACCTGCCACGCCTGCAGAAACGCCACCGTCTCGTCGGGTAAGCCAACCGTGTCGGTCAGATAGGCGATATGCACGCCGGCGGCGTCAATGCCATAGCCCTGACAGAGTTTGGAGTGGTTCAACGGAACAGGATAGAAGCCGAGCCCTTCAACATCGAAACGTCGAAACAGCGGCTGGGGCGTCTGAAACTGCAAAATGCCAGGATGCTTGAACAGGTCATCACAGCCATCCGGATCATCCGGCCCAAAAACCGGAACCTCGCAGTTCACACCCCATCGCAATGGAAACAGCCCCGCCACATGGTCCATGTGGTAGTGGGTCAGTAAGATGGCATCCACTGTTCCCGGCGGAAACCGCTCTCGCAAATCATGCTGACCGGCGTCGATCAGGATTCTGGCACTGTTATGTTCCAGACTGATACTGCAAGCGGTGCGCCGGTATTCCGGCTGCTGCAGTGCCCGCTCACAGGCACAACACTGGCAGCCGTAAAGCGGCACCTGGCGGGCATCGCCAGTCCCCAGAAATGTCAGCTTCATTGAGCGGCGGCGCCAGCAGGAGCAGGTTCCTGCCCTTCGACAATAGCCAGCAAGCCACTAACGGCTTCTGACAAGGGGCCATCGTTGGTCAGCACCCGTGCTGATGCAGGAATGACATCATCAAGTAAAGCGGCACGGGTAATCCGCTGTTCGATCGCCACGGCAGATTCCCGGCCACGGGCGGTGAGCCGATCACGCAGCACCGACGGGTCGACCTTTATCCAGACCGTCACCAGTTGCGGACCGTACTGGGCGATGGCGTCCTGCAGATAAGCCCGCGATCCATTGACGATCACATTCAGCCCCTGAGCCAGCCAGCGATCAATTTCGGTGCTGATACCATACTGGTGCCCATTCGCCGTCCATGCCATGCAGAATTCGCCTAGAATCCGCCGCTGATGGAACTCCTCATCCGTCAGCGCGACGTGATCTTCGCCTTCCGGGTCTGGCTTGCGGGTGATATAGCGATGGGCCACCCGGCAGCCATGCTCCTGTCTGAGCTTCTCTCGAAAGCCGGCGATAATCGAATCCTTGCCAGCACCGGAAGCGCCTACCACGTAGAACAGTTTTCCCGGTGTCGGCCTGTTCGCTTCCGTCATTCAGAATACCCTCTGGCCTTGTTTCCACACCTGCCGGATCAAAGGATGCGTGTCCCGCTTGACCCAGATCAGATCTGCACGTTTACCCTGCTCTATCACCCCTCGGTCTCCAAGCCCGACGCAGCGCGCCGGTGTTGTGCTCACGGTACGCATTGCCTTAGGCATATCATAGTCGTTATCCAACTCGACGAGCTTGAATGCAGCATCCAGCAGGCTGGCAGGATAATAATCGGATGACAGGATATCCAGCACCCCTGCGCCGGCCAGATCAGCTGCTGCGACGTTACCTGAGTGGGACCCGCCCCTGACGATATTCGGCGCCCCCATCAACACGCTCAGACCGCGATCATGGGATGCGCGAGCCGCTTCGACTGTTGTCGGGAATTCAGCCACAGCCATGTTATAGCTCGCCGATTCCTGAACGTGATCCACGGTTGCATCGTCATGACTCGCCACTGGAATCCTGCGCTGACGACAGCCCGCTACAATAGTGGAACGGTAGCTATCGCTGAATTGGGCGCTGGCGGCTTTCTGGCGCACAATAAACTGCTCCAGCTCCGCATCCGTCATGCCGTATTTGCCCTGGTAATACTCGCGGTATTTTTCTTCTTTCGCGAATTGCCGCTGGCCGGGCGAGTGATCCATGATGGAAATCAGCCGAACCAGCGGATGATCGACCAGCGACTCAAACAATTCCAGAGTGCCTTCATAACTGACTTCACAGCGCAGGTGCAGAAAGTGATCGGCCCGGTGGATACGATCATTCTCAGCGCTGTGTAGCGCTGAAACCATAGTCTGCAAGTTGTCCAGCCGACGACTGTTCTGCATCACATCACCCAGCGACAACGCATCAAATACGGTGGTAATCCCGGCGGCGACAATCTGGGCATCATGGGTGGTTACTGCTGAGCGCGCAGGCCAGGTAACCCCGGGACGCGGCGTAAAATACTTTTCGAGATTATCGGTGTGCAGTTCGACCATACCGGGCACCAGATAGTCCCCGTCACAGTCGATGGCACCCGGCGCTTGCGAGCGGCCGGTCGTAATATCGGCAATAGTGCCATCAGCACCGATGACAACCGTACCGGTGACCATTTCGTCGGCGAGCACCACCTGGGCGTTCGTCAGTACTTGCTGTTCCATATCCTTATCCTCTGGCAACCCCGACCCCGTATCCGGGCTCAGGTCATATCAATCAGTCGATCCGCAACATCACTGCGTACATCGTCGTCGTGGAAGATGCCGACAATGGCGGCGCCGTTCGCCTTGGCCTCCGTGATCAGCTCAATCACCACCTGACGGTTGGCGGCATCCAGCGAGGCTGTCGGCTCGTCCAGCAACAGGATCGGCAGCTTTGCGATAAAGCCCCGTGCGATATTGACCCGCTGCTGCTCCCCACCCGAGAAAGTTGAGGGCGACAGGTTCCAAAGGCGCTCCGGAATATTCAGGCGTTCCAGCAGCGCCTTGGCTGCAGCACTGGCCTGTTCCCGGCCCACGCCTTTGCGACGCAATGGCTCCATCACCACATCCAGAGTGCTGACCCGTGGAATGACCCGCAGGAACTGGCTGACATAACCGATGGTCTGGTCACGCAGGCGGAGAATGTCGCGAGGCTCGGCAACGGCGATATTGATCCGCTCATCACCGCTACCCAGCCATATCTGGCCGCTGTGGACCTTGTAATTGGCATAAAGCGAGCGCATCAGCGTGCTCTTGCCACTGCCAGAATTACCGTGCAGCGCGACACATTCGCCGGCGTTGACCTGAAACGACACGTTATCCAGTACGGTGAAGCTGACACCGCCCTGATTGTGCAGCGTGAAGGTTTTAGTCAGATTCTGAACATCAATCATTGCAGTCATAAGTAATCCGATCGCCTGTCTGCTGAGTGTTGGCTGGCCATCATGGCGCGAGCACCGATGACACCAGAAGCTGGGTATAGGGATGCTGGGGGTCGTCCAGAATCTGATCGGTCAGCCCCTGCTCCACCACTTCGCCCCGCCGCATTACCATCAGCCGATGCGACAGCAAACGCGCCACCGCCAGATCGTGGGTGACGATGACCACAGACAGGTTCATGTCCATCACCAGATTGCGCAGCAGGTCCAGCAGCCTTGCCTGCACCGACACGTCCAGCCCACCTGTCGGCTCATCCATGAAGACCAAGCGCGGATGGGTCACCAGATTCCGGGCTATCTGCAATCGCTGCTGCATACCGCCGGAGAAGGTCGATGGGTTGTCGTCGATCCGGTCTTCGTCAATCTCAACCGCTTTCAGCCATTCGAGACCGCGCTTGCGAAGCTGCTGATAATGACGATCACCGACCGCCATCAACCGCTCGCCTATGTTGGCCCCGGCACTGACCCGCATCCGCAGGCCGTCCTGAGGATGCTGGTGGACCACACCCCAATCACTGCGCAATAGCTGGCGCCGACGGAACTCCGGTAGCTGGTAGACATCCATCAGTTGCTGCTCACTGTTGAGGTACAGCAACTCGCCCCTGTCTGGCGCAAGTCGCGCAGAAAGGGTTTTCAACAGCGTCGTTTTGCCGGAGCCGGATTCGCCCACAATGCCCAACACCTCGCCCGGATGAAGATCAAAGCTGACGTCATGACAGCCTTTGCCCGGCGCGTAGAGTTTGGTGAGATTGCGTACGCTCAGCACCGGCTGCTCAGTAGCGGTAGTCCGCTCAATCGTTTGTGCAGGTTGGTTCATGACAGCACCTCCTGAGTCTTTGCCGGCGATGCGGCCGCCTGAACACCTTCGGCCTCAACCCGCGTGCGGCAGTAATCGGTATCCGAGCACACAAACAAGCGTCCGCCCTGATCGTCTGTCACCACTTCATCCAGGAAACTTTCCGAAGCGCCGCAGATATCGCAGTGGTGGTCCCAGCTCTGGATCTCGAACGGATAATCCTCGAAATCGAGACTCTCCACATCGGTAAAAGGGGGCACCGCGTAGATGCGTTTTTCCCGTCCAGCACCAAACAGCTGCAGCGCAGGTGACTGGTGCATTTTCGGGTTATCAAATTTGGGTATCGGTGACGGGTCCATTACATAGCGTCCGTTCACCTTCACCGGATAGGCGTATGCGGTGGCGATATGGCCGAAATGGGCGATGTCTTCATAGAGTTTGACGTGCATGACGCCGTACTCCTGCAATGCGTGCATTTTCCGGGTTTCGGTTTCGCTGGGTTCGATAAACCGCAGCGGCTCGGGGATCGGCACCTGATAGACCAGGATCTGGCCTTCGCTCAGCGGCGTTTCGGGAATCCGATGGCGGGTCTGAATCACCGTGGCGTCGCAAGTCTTCTCAGTGGTGTCCACGCCGGTGGTGGTGACAAAGAAGCGCCGGATGCTGACCGCGTTGGTTGTGTCATCCGCGCCTTGGTCGATCACCTTTAACACGTCATCGCTACCGATGACCGCTGCCGTCACCTGAATCCCCCCCGTGCCCCACCCGTAGGGCAATGGCATCTCCCGGCCCCCGAACGGCACCTGATAGCCCGGCACCGCAACGGCCTTTAGCAATGCCCGGCGCAGCATCCGTTTGGTCTGCTCGTCGAGGTAGGCGAAGTTATAGCCTTCCGGGCTCGCCGCTTCGCTGCTCACATGTTCGTGGCGATCAGCATTCATGACGTCACCTCCGTGGCGGTGGTTGCTGCATTGGTTTTTGCGGCGGGCCGGTTGCTGCCGTGCTCTTCGAACTCCTTGCGCAGTTTGCGCAGCAATTCCAGCTCGGACTGGAAGTCCACGTAGTGAGGCAGTTTCAGGTGACTGACAAAGCCATTGGATTCAACGTTGTCGCAATGGGACAGCACAAACTCTTCGTTCTGGGCAGGTGAATCACGCTCTTCATCGAACTCGGCGGCACGAAGGGAACGGTCGACCAGCGCCATGGCCATGGCCTTGCGTTCACATTGACCGAAGCCCAGCCCGTATCCACGGGTAAACTGCGGCGCGCGGTCTTTGGAGCCCACAAACTGGTTGATCATTTCGCACTCGGTCAGTTCGATATCGCCAATATCGATGGCAAATCCCAGTTCCTCGGGCACAATCTCAACCGCCACATAACCCTGACGGATCTCACCTGCGAATGGGTGGTTACGGCCATATCCACGCTGAGTGGAGTAAGCCAGCGCCAGCAGGAAGCCTTCGTCGCCGCGCGCCAGCGCCTGCAGCCGTATAGCACGGTCTGCGGGATAATCGAGCGGCTCACGGGTCAGATCACCCGGCTGCTCGCTCTCAGGCTTTGCGCCTTCGATCAGGCCTTCGCTGTTAAGCATCTCCAGTACCCGGGGGCACAGCGCCACCGATTCGTCTGCGGCGGCAGGTTCTTCCGACGAGGCCCGTTCAGCCACGTCAGATTCTGCCTCGCCCTCAGCCAGCAGCTTGAAGTCGAGCAGACGGTGGGTGTAGTCGTAGGTTGAGCCAAGCACTTGCCCACCTGGCACATCCTTGAACGTGGCGGAAATACGACGCTGCACCAGCATGTCGCCGGTATTGACCGGCGAGGTCACAGCCAGCCGGGGCAAGGTCGTCCGATAGGCGCGTAGCAGGAAGATCGCTTCCATTAAATCGCCGCTGGCCTGCTTGACGGCCAGTGCCGCCAGCTCGGGGTCATAGACCGAGCCTTCAGTCATTACCCGGTCCACCGCCAGTTTCATTTGTTCCCTGATTTGCGCCACGCTGAGTGCGGCCTGCCGGGTATCGCCCCGACGACGGCGCGCCAACAGGTTATGGGCGTGATCAATGGCCTTTTCGCCACCTTTTACTGCGACATACATTGGGTATCCTCCCCTGCGGTTGCCGCGCGGTTTGTCAGCGTGCTTACCTGCGTTGAACGCGGCAGTGCGACCAGATCAGCACCGCACGTCAGCATAAAATCCACTCCCAACGGGTAGCGCTGGTGGTTGTTTTCAAACAAGCGGCGGTGGTCAGGCGTCAATCCCTGTACCCGAACTCCCTTACGGGCCTTGATGCCCGGCCCGGAAAGCACCAGCAGGTCAGGATGCGCCTCATCTACCGATGCCACTTCTAGGGCAGGTACCTCGACAATCAGGGTCGCGGAGGTATGAGGGTTGATATCCTCGCCTTCGCTGAAACGATCGAGACCGTTGAGTTCACTCAGACTGAGCATCACGAAGTCGGCTTCTGACGCGTTTTCCGCCAGCCGGCAGCCACAATGGAAGCGCAGGTTATCGATCAGTGCCGGGCTGCTGATACCGGGGCTGATCCAGACACTGGTTTCCTGATCCAGCAGTGTCAGCGCCGTCGCAAAAGCAGCGGTTTGTGATGTTGACGCCGCCTGCCCCGAATCACTGGCGTACAGGGTGTCAAAACTGACGCAGGTGCCCGGTTCGGACATTGCCCGCATCAGTTTGCGGAAAGCCTGTTGTGACTGAAGCACCGGATTCGCAAACGGAACCCACAGGTGATGGGTGCTGATAGCGGTCATCACGCTTCTCCTCTGACCAGGGTAAAGAAGTCCACTTTGGTGCCCGCAACGTCCCGCGACAGGGCATTGCGATCGGCAGTCCATTGCGCGTGCAGGGGCTGAATACAATCGCTCATTAGCGCGGCATACCGATCGTCGTTCTGTAACAGCGCATCAAACACTGCGGCCAGTTCTGCATGGCGCTTGCTACGCCCCCTGACGTATCCAAAACCTGCTGTACCGTCATCAAGCTGCACCACACAGCGGGACAAGGTCATCTCCCCCAGATTGAATGCCTGGCCACCGCTACCCGCACGCCCCTGAACCATGGCTAACCCCACCTCCGGTGCGCGTACCTTGCGGTAATCAGGCTGTTCCGGCAGGCTTGCCCAGTGGGCTTCCAGCGATTCCAGCTGCGCTCTCGCCAACACCCCCATCCAGAACTGCCTGTTTGTTTGTTCCTGCATCGCGACTGATCCCCTTAATTCATTCTGTCTGGCAACCGGTGATGCCTTACCGGGCAGATTCAATTTTCATTTCAAATACATCGGAGCGGCTGCGCGATACCGAGTACTCCACGATCGCGTTCTCGCCCCACAAGGTGTTGTTGGATTTCACCACCACCAGCGGCAGTTGCCGTGGGCAATGCAGCAAACGCGCCTCGGAAGCTGTTGGCAGGCTGGCGCCCACCAGACATTGGCGTCGCTGAATCCGCAGGCCGTAGTGCGATTCAATAAAAGCGTGCAGCGAGCCGCTTTTAAAACCTTCCCCAATGCCCGGCAACAGGGCGTCCAGCAAGTAATGACTGATGACGCATATAGGCTGGTCATCCACACAACGCAGGGTGTCGATCCGGGTCACGTCCGCATCCGGTGCAACCCGCATTCTGGCTGCCAGTTTTGAATCAACCCGCATGGTCTGCACTGATATCACCTGGCAACTGGGGTGAAGCCCCTGTTCTTCCAGCGTTTCGGTAAAACGACCCCGGGCACCGATGCTGTATTCGATACGGTTGTTGACCACCATCGTTCCCTTGCCGTGCTGGCGCAGCACCAATCCCGCGTTCACCAGTTCATCAATCGCACGCCGGACCGTATGCCGGTTGATTGAAAACCGGCCCGCCAGCGCGGCCTCCGAGGGCAGGAAATCACCGTTGGATAAGCCGGAGCGGATTTCCGATTCCAGTGTTCTGGCAACCTCTTGGTATACCGTCATCAGTCTGAGTCCTTGTCTGTCGGGGACTAGATGTCTATACAAGTCTGGACGGCAAACGCCCGATGAACGCGAGTGTTGCGCCAAGGCGCAACACTCATCAGATAAAGCGCTTGCGGATGCGTTGTGACATCACGTCCAACAGCGTCACGGTAATCACAATCACGATCATCACGGCGCAGGTCTGCGCGAACATAAAGCCGCGAATGCTTTCCCAGAGGATGACCCCGATGCCACCAGCGCCCACCATGCCCACGACCGTGGCCGAGCGAACGTTGGATTCGAACCGGTAGAGCGAGTAGGAAATCCACAGCGGCAACACCTGTGGAATGACGCCGTAAATCACTTCCTGCAAGGCGGATGCACCGGTCGCCCGAATACCCTCAACGGGCCCCGGCTCGATGGCTTCAACCGCTTCCGAATAAAGCTTTGCGAGAACACCGGTGGTATGGATAAACAGTGCCAGCACCCCCGCAAAGGGCCCCAGCCCGACCGCAACAACAAACAACATGGCAAAGACCATCTCGTTGATCGCACGGAAGGCGTCCATCAACCGGCGCACCGGCTGATAGACCCACCAGGGCACAATGTTCTCGGACGACAGAATCGCCAGTGGCACTGCACAGACAATGGCGAGCACTGTGCCCCAGACGGCGATCTGGATCGTGATCAGCATCTGGTTGACGTAGTACTGCCAATCCGAGAAATCCGGTGGAAAGAAGTCAGCCGCGAACTCCGCCATGTTGCCGGCATCGTTCCAAAGCGCGGCGGGCCGCATTTCTGCGCCCTCCCACGACCAGGCAAGGACTGCGAAAAAGATTGCCCACGACCAGGCAAGGACTGCGAAAAAGATTGCCCAGACCAGCCAATGACTCCAGTGCGGCTTCGGGACGGAGACGTCCATCGTGGCGGCGTTCTGCATGCTGACGTTCCCCATCATTATTGACGCGCGTCCAGTGCCGCCAGACGACGTTCAAGACCGGCCAGTTCAGCATTCAGAGAGGCGATTTTCTGCGATTTCTCGTCTTTGGACAGCGCGTCATCCTGCTCTACCGCCAGACGCTGCTTGAACAGCACAAGCTGGCGAATCGGCAGCAACTGGTCGTCACTGGAAGCCTTGAATGGCGCCCACTGGAGATCAGCCAGGGTTTTCGCTTCTTCTTCGTTACCGTCAGTGCCGTACTCCATAAAGAAATCGTAGACTTTGCCTTTCACGTTCTCTGGCAGGTTCTTGCGCCATACAATCGGATCAGCCGGGATCAGCGGCGACTTCCAGATCACTTTGATCTGCTTCGCTTTCTCTGGGTTGGTCACTTCCAGGCGCGCAAAGCTTTCAGTGTTGTTGGTCGCCACATCGACCTGGCCATTGGCGACGGCCAACAGGTTGGTTTCATGACTGGAGTTCAGCATTCTTTTGAACGCGGTTTTCGGATCCACTTCATTTACTGCAAACACATAATAAGCAGGCACCAGATAGCCCGATGTAGAGTTGGGATCGCCGTTACCGAAGGTCAGGTCCTTGCTGTTTTCCAGCATGTCGTCAACGTCGTTCAGCTTGCTGTCCTTGTTGGTAATCAGCAGGCTCCAGTAACCGGGGTTGCCGGATACGTCGACGGTCTGGGCAAAGATTTCACCGCCCGCACGGTCGACCGCTTCCATCGCAGACTTGTTGCCGTACCAGGCGATATCCACTTTGTCGAAGCGCATACCCTGAATAATGCCGGCGTAGTCAGGTGCGAAGAACGGCTTTACTTCCATGCCCAGCTTTTCTTCCATGTCGTCCAGGAACGGTTCCCAGATGGTTTTCAGGTTCTGGCTGGATTCGGTCGAGATGATGCCGAAGTTCAGCACTTTCATTTCGTCGTCCGCCTGGACATTCAGCGACGTCACCGACGCGAGCATGACTGCACTCGTGACGATGCCTTTGATCACACGGTTAAACATGAGCGTTTCCTTTCATTTCTGAGTTAGCGGGGTTTGCTTTTTTGTGGTGGACGCGGGCGCCCTTATTCAGCGCATATCAGGCTCAACTGGCCTGAAGCAGCGCCAAAGCATTGGCTCTCGATTGCTCGATACTTTCGGGAGTCGGGGTATCGGCGAGGTTGGTCTGGAAGTCGATCAGGCCACCGTAGATGGACTGCAATAGCTGGTCGGTCAACTGTGAGGCGGGGCCATCGAAGTAAAGCTCGCCGGTACGCAGGGCAACCGCGCGTTCACAATAACTGCGGGCATACTCAACTTGATGGAGCGTCACGATGACAGTCTTGCCGTCGGTCTTATGGATATCCTTGAGGGTGTCCATAACAATTCGTGCGGATTCGGGATCGAGCGAAGCGATCGGCTCGTCAGCCAGAATCACCTCTGCCTTCTGAACCAGTGCGCGGGCGATTGCCACACGCTGCTGCTGGCCGCCGGAAAGACTGTCTGCACGCTGATGGGCAAAACTGTCCATACCGACGCGCGCTAACGCTTCCATGGCCATCCGGCGCTCCTTTCGCGAAAAAAGCCCCAGACTGCCCCGACTATGAGAAATCCGCCCCAGCAACCCCATCAGCACATTGCGCAGAACCGACATACGATTAACCAGATTGAACTGCTGGAAGATATAGCCGATATCTGAGCGGTTCTTGCGAATACGGGCGCCCAGCCGTCCTTCCCGCTGGATCACACTCCCCATCACCGAAACCGCTGCGCCGACCTTACGATCACAGCAGGTCAGGCCTGCAATGTGCCGCATCAGCGTTGATTTACCGGAGCCTGATGGCCCTATCAGCGCGACCATCTCGCCACGGGCCACACTCAGGTCCACCCCGTTCAACGCGGGTGCCGCTTTGCCAAATGTTTTACGCAATGAGGTGATTTCAACGACCGGGCTCATAAGCATCTCTCACTGATCACAGGTATCCATGGGAGCGGTCTGGCCGCCCGACTTGTCTAGACAATCATGGTGAGAGGACGTGACAGTTCGAAGTCGGGCATGTGAAAAAATGATGATGGTGAGATGACAGCCCCAAGCAATGGGGAAGGGAAACAACGAGGAAAATAAATAGCGCCAGCAGAGTTTCGCTGGCGCAGAGCATTCTTTAAGGAGGTAGCAGTCAGGCTACAGTTGCCTCCAGAAGGTCGCGTTCACCAAACACCTTCCGGGCCACGCTCATGCCGTTTAGCGCAGCCGGAAAACCTGCGTAAACCGACATCTGGAGAATCGTCTCGATGATTTCCTGTGGGTTGCAGCCAACATTGAGCGCCCCATTGATATGCACCTCCAATTGCGGCTGGCAATGCCCGAGCGCGGTCAGCGCCGACACCGTCGCCAACTCCCTTGTGCGCAAATCCAGCCCTTCACGTCGGTAAATATCGCCGAAAGGGAATTCAATAATGTACTTCGCCAAGTCAGGGCAGATGTCTTTCAGGCTATCGATCACGTTATGTCCGGCGTCGCCATCGATCTCCGTCAGTTTTGCCAGACCTGCCTCATACCGGTTGTCAGTTGTCATTGCGCTTACCTTCTTTCGCTGAATAGTAGCCCCTATCCTGCGCCTTGGAGTTCACTCCAAGTCAACCGCTTTCCTGGCGATGGTAATGCTCGATTTTCTTTCTGAGTGCATCACGATGTTCAAGCGCTTTTGTCACCTGCCTCTCAAGCACCACAAGATGCTGCTCCAGTAATTGCCGCCGCTGGTTCATGGTGCTATCACCCCGATCTCTCAGTATCGCGTATGTCTTGATCTCACTGAGCGGCATGCCTGTTTCTTTCAGGCGCACGATAAAACCAACCCACTCCAGGTCCCGGCTGGAATAGTCCCGATGGCCGCTCACGCTTCTGCGAACTCCAGTCATCAGTCCGATTTTTTCGTAATAGCGAAGCGTATCCGCGGAAAGCCCCGTTAACTCGGCAAAGCGGGATATATTCATAAGCAACAATCCTCGTGTTCACGACGAATAGTACAGTCTCTCGGACTCTACGTAGTTGATAGAAGCAACCACATGAAATATAGTTGACACTATCAACCTCATGGAGATTGAAATGCAAAACCTGTCACTCAGCGAACCACTACACCGGTTAACGCATGCCTACAAATCCGGGCTGCGACGTGCGATTCGCGAGAGCCAGATAACGCTTCCGATCACCCATATCCGTGCGCTTAAACGTATCAATGCGGTCACCGGCTGCACGGCACATTCCATTGTCCAGCACACCCAGCGCGATAAGGCTCAGATTACCCGCGTACTGAACGAACTACAGGCCAATGGCTTGATCATAAAATCCGATAATCCTAACGACCGTCGTAGCCAGCTTTTGAAACTGACGCCCGCGGGCGATCAGATGCTTGAACAGATTCAAACGCTGGAAAAAGAAACGACGGCACTGATGACGAAAGGCATGAAACAGACCGATGTTGATCTGTTCATTCGGTTCGCCAATACCCTGGCAGATAATCTGTCAGGCGGCCCGCTGGAACACCCTATCCAACAGGAGGATGCCTGAATCATGGCAAAGCCAGCTCCCAGAGAACTGGACGTTATCCGTTCAGCCTACGTTACCCCTCACATGCTGCGTGTCACGCTCGGCGGCGAGAACATCGCAACCCTGCCCGAAGACCAGGCCAGCGCTTACGTTAAGTTGATTTTCCCCCAGCCTGCAGAGGCCCGCCCCTTAATGCGGACCTACACTATCCGCCAACAGCGAAAGGACGAAATCGATATCGATTTCATGATTCACGATGAAGCGGGACCAGCGTCCGGTTGGGCCCAAACAACCCGCCCCGGCGATCGCATTCTTGTCGGCGGCCCCGGCGCCCGGAAACTGATCAACCCCGATGCAGACTGGTTCGTACTGGCCGGTGATATGACGGCATTGCCGGCGATTAGCGTCAATATCGAGCTACTCCCGGAAAACGCCCGGGGCTATGCCGTCATTGAAGTACTCGACGAACGTGATATTCAGGATCTGCCAAAGCCGGCTGGGTTCGACATTCACTGGGTCGTCAATCCGAAACCCGATTCGTCGCGGTCGGTGATTCTTGAACGGCTGCAGCAATTGCCCCGGCTCGAAGGCGAGCCGTCGGTCTGGATAGCCTGCGAGTTCAGCAATATGCGTCAACTCCGGCAGGAATTTAAACAGGAGCGAGAGACCCCGAAGAGCCACCTTTACATATCCAGCTATTGGAAAATGGGCAGCAGCGAAGATCAGCACAAGCTGGCCAAGCGAGAAGACGCTGAGCGGCCCCCTGCCTGAACCGTATGATCTGGATCGCCTTTTTCAGGCGAACGGCGGATAACAAAGTGCTAAGCTGGTATGAGCCGGGGCCAGTTTAGCCATCCCATCAGACGTTGCTGCAAAACCACTGTGCTCGTACGCATTTTGCGGCATCCTCTCTGGCCTCACATTCAACCGAATTCCGAGCCAGGGGCGTCCCCGCGAGTCGGGGAGCCTGTCAGGGAGATTTGTGCTCAACCGTCGACCCATCCGTGCCACGCTGACCGTCAGCTACATCCTTTTCAATACCTCTGCAACGCTGGCTGCCGAGGATTCAGCCAATAGTCCGCAGAACACCGCTGCAGAAGAGCAGATGCTGATTCAGGTGACCTCCCCCCGACTCACCCGAAACCTCTACGAAACGCCCGCCGCAGTGACAGTGGTTGACGCGCCCGAGATACAGCAGGGCCAGCAACGCCTGCAACTCGATGAATCACTCAACAACGTGCCGGGGCTGTTTTTCCAGAACCAGTTCAATTTCGCGCAAGGGTTAAGGCTTTCAACCCGTGGCTTTGGTGCGCGCTCACCCTTTGGAATTAGGGGAATCTACATACAGGTGGATGATATTCCCTACACGCTACCTGATGGCCAGTCGCAAATTGATGCCCTGAGCCTTGATTCTGCCCAGCGTATCGAAGTCATCCGGGGGCCGTCTTCCGTGCAATATGGCAATTCCGCCGGCGGTGTTATCGACGTGACCACCGCACGTGGTGATGAGTCGCCTTCCGGCGGCGCAGTCAAACTGGACGCCGGCAGCGATGGGTATCGTAAAGGCACGCTGCAAGCGAACGGCAACTGGGATGATTACGCCGCCAGCACCACCTTCTCATGGCTCGATTATGACGGCTATCGTCAACAGAGTGCGGTACAGCAAGGGTTGCTCAACTCCCGGCTGACTCACCGATGGTCAGAAGGACAACGGCTAACAGCGACACTGAACTTGCTGGAAACGCCGGAGGCAGAAGACCCCGGCGGCCTTACTCAAGCCCAGGTAGATGAGGACCGCCAGCAGGCGGCGCGCTTCTCAAACCTGCTGGATGCTGGCCAGACGGTGAGTCAGCAAACAGTCGGGTTGCTTTATGAAGACCCGGCGCTGCTGCCCGGCGAGCTGCGGGTCAGTACCTTTTTCAGCCTGCGGGATTTTGAACAGCAACTACCCTTTCCCGGCAGCAGCCTGATCGGTTACGACCGGCGGTTTTATGGTGCCAGCACGCAATACCAGGACGACGCACAAGTCATCAGCCTGCCACTGCACTATGTTGTGGGCGTTGATATCGACCGGCAGTCAGACAAGCGCCGGCGTTATACGGTGTCGGCTTCGGGCCAGACAACCGGCCAGACTCAGCAGGAAACCCAGAACGCGACGGCCACAGGGCTTTTCGCTCAGGGCGATCTGGAGCTGACGCCAGCCGTTACCTTCTCACTCGGCGGCCGCTATGATCATCTGCGTTTGTCTATCGATGACAAGCAGCTTGATGATGGCAACGATTCGGGCAGCCGCACATTTGAAGAGTTCAGCGGCGTGACCGGATTAAGTTACCGCTTTGCCGAAAATCATCAGGCTTATATGACCGTCGGGACTGCTTTTGAGTCGCCCACCTTTACCGAGTTCGCCACCCCTGATGGCGGCGGTGGATTCAATCCGGACATCGAACCGCAAACAGCATTGAACCGGGAGATCGGCTTGCGGGGCACGTTCAATCCCGCGGTAGCCTACGAAGTAGCCTTGTTCTCAATCACAGTCGATGACGAGATTCTGCCGTTTGAACAGAACGGGCGCACCTTCTACGAGAATGCCGGAAAAACCCAGAGGGACGGGATCGAGTTAGGCGTGACCTGGGACATCAACTACGCCTGGCAGATCGACAGCGCCCTGACCCTGGCAGACTATCGCCTCAAGGATTTTGTTGATGAACAGGGCAACAACGCTGACGGCAACCGCTTACCCGGCCTGCCAAACGAGCAATGGGTAACTGAATTCAGGTGGCGATCTACCGGCCAGCGCTTTGCTGCACTTGAAGTCCAGTACACCGGTGACCTCTATGCCGAAAACAGCAACCAGACCAAAGTGAGCGACTACTGGTTGCTGGGACTGCGGGCCGGGGACAGCGTGAATCTGGGCAACCAGACGCTGAGTCTGTATGGCGGTATCCGTAATCTGCTTGATGAAGACTACTTCGGCAACATCCGGATCAACGCCAATTCCGACAGGCCAGTGGACCAAAGGGGATATTTCGAGCCGGCGCCGGGAAGAACGATTTACGGCGGCGTATCGCTCGCGTTCTGATATGTCCGATGGGCCGGGGCGAGGCTGGCGAAGTTTCGCCAGCCCTTTTTGTCTGCAATAATCTCGCGCCATGAGACTCGATCGATTTATCTGCAAACACACCCACCACAGCCATAAGACCTCCCGTCTTTTGATTGTGCGCGGTCACGTGCAGGTTGATCTCGAAATCGAGCGGGACCCACTGAAAGAAGTCGGCCAGTTTTCGACCATTCAACTCGACGACAATCTGCTACAGCAAAAAACCGCTCACTACCTGATGCTGCACAAGCCGGTAGGTTATCTGAGCGCCACTCGCGACCCGCAACACCCCACAGTCATCGACCTGATGGCACCCGCTTTGCGGCCGATACTGCATATCGGCGGCCGGCTTGATCGCAGCACTTCCGGGCTACTGATTCTGACCAACGACGGACTCTGGTCGCGGCGACTAACCGAACCCAAAGAGAAAATCCCCAAGGTCTATCATGTTCGCACCGCGAGTCCGATAACCCAGGATACACATTCCCGCTTTGCAGACGGCATTTACCTGGCCTACGAAGATCTGACCACGTCCCCAGCCGAACTTGAGCAACTGGGCGACTGCGAGGCCCGGCTGACCATCTATGAAGGGCGCTACCATCAGGTCAAACGGATGTTCACTGCGGTTGGAAACCGGATCACGTCACTGCATCGTGAGCGCATGGGCGAGATAAGGCTGGATGATCAGCTCGCACCAGGGGAGTCGAGAGCACTGACGACCTGTGAAATAACGTCTGTGAAGTGATGCCTGAAGCCGCGTCATACAAGGCGGTCCTCCCCGTTCTCAATCCGGCAGCTACGACCAATAGTTAGGTACGTAATTATTGCTACAACCGTTTCGAAATCGTTCGAGTCCATGGATACTGAAGCCCTTTTTCACTCACCTATCGCCCTCAAGGACGCAATGACTGCTTCAACAGACTCCGTCTCACATAACCATTCCAAGGGTACGGTTCTGCTGATCGAATTTGCCCTGGCGATGGGGGGCTTTGCCATTGGCACCGGTGAGTTCACGATTATGGGGCTCATGCCCAACATGGCACAGGACCTAGCCATCACCGAGCCTCAGGTTGGCCATGTGATCAGCGCTTACGCCCTTGGCGTAGTGGTCGGCGCGCCTCTGCTGGCGATTATCGGCGCACGCTTTATGCGGCGAAAGTTGCTTATCGCGCTGATGGGCTTCTTTGCATTGGGGAATCTCGCCAGTGCGCTGGCACCCGGTTATGAATCGCTGATGATCTACCGTTTTATTGCCGGCCTGCCCCACGGCGCCTATTTTGGCGTTGCGGCATTGGTTGCGGCCTCCTTGGTACCGGTCAATCAGCGGGCCAAGGCGGTCAGTCGGGTGATGCTCGGTCTCACGTTCGCGATGCTGGTGGGTAATCCATTGGCCACCTGGCTAGGGCAGCTGATGGACTGGCGCTATGCTTTTGGCTTTGTCGGCAGCATTGCCGTGCTGACCATGCTGCTGGTTTTCCTGTTCCTCCCGGTAAACAAAGATGAACCTCGCAGCAACCCCATCAAAGAGCTCAAATCGTTCAATCGGCCCCAGGTTTGGTTAGCGCTGGCCATCGGCTCAATCGGCTTTGCCGGGATGTTCTGCGTGTTCAGTTACCTGGCCCCCACGCTGCTCGAAGTCACTAAGGTCAGCAAAGGCTGGATTCCGTTTGCACTGGCCGCCTTCGGGATGGGGGGTATCGTTGGCAATCTGGCCGGTGGCTGGCTCTTTGACCGGCTAAAATTCAAAGCTGTCGGCTGGATACTCATCTGGAGCACGGCCGTTCTGCTGCTGTACCCGCTCGCCAGCGGCGCTATCTGGAGCATGCTGATTGCATCGTTTGCTATTGGCACCATGGTCGCACTGGCCACCCCGCTCCAGACTCACCTGATGGACATTGCCGGTGACGCGCAGACGCTGGCCGCCGCGTCCAATCATGCTGCCTTCAATATCGCGAACGCGTTGGGGCCGTGGCTGGGCGGCATTGCGATTACGGCAGGGCTGGGCTGGACATCAACAGGTTATGTTGGCGCCGCCATGGCGGTCGCAGGATTACTGGTTTTCTTGATAGCCTGGAGACAGCAAAGAGATGGACAGCAACCGGAAGAATCGGTGTCCGTAGCCGGCGAACAGCGCGCCTGAACACTCTCCCCCGCCAAGGCAAAATCAGATAGGAGGGTACAAGGATTTGCGGAAAACAGCGCTCACGCCGCTTTTCGGAAATCCTCGGACCGCACCTGTTTGTCCCGCTTACGGCTATATCGCGTTTTGTCTTTTACGACCTGCATTTGATACAGCGGCGAACGCAAATCGCGCTGGACCTGGCTGTGTTGGGTGGGCGTTCGTTTCTTGCGGGCCATAAGCCTGCTCCTTTTCTGGTTTGGAATAACGGAAAGGATGATAGCGGCCAGTACAGGATACCGCCATCAGGATTTGTGCTGCGGTGATTATCTGAATTCAGTATCCAAATGCAACCATCCCCGAACCCGAGCCTATGTGGGCCGGCGAACAACCGATGGGCTTACGCCTAAGGAAATTCACCGCTGTCTGAAGCGCTATATTGTCCGAGAGCTGTTCCCTCTGATAGTTGGTGATCTCGGGAAATTACGGAGTGGTGTTTGACATAGGAGCGTCAATGCGGTGGCGGAATCCTTCTTCAGCAGTCTGAAAAAGGAACGCATCCGGAAACGGGTTCTACCCCGTTACTGCGGACATTCCTAAAAAGAGGCACA
>TARA_R100001440_G_scaffold23689_1_pt1 | contig 28959 bp, 47 predicted proteins | sample TARA_R100001440 | Tara Oceans TARA_R100001440 (sample SAMEA2622112) | marine metagenome | biome: marine biome (ENVO:00000447); feature: surface water layer (ENVO:00002042); material: "saline water (ENVO:00002010), including plankton (ENVO:xxxxxxxx)" | depth 5 m
AGTCATAGAAATTAAAAATATGGCTACAATTACAAATAAAACAGACGGTATCGAGATAGTAGACTCTCATGGAGATACTTACTTTATCAAGTATGGAAATGTAAAACTTATTAAGAGCGCATTAACGCTTTCTATTTACGATAATTCAGAAAACAGAAGGGGAGCAGATGCTATAAAGGTATCACATACTGAAGTTAGCAGCCCAACATCTACTGATTTACAAGATTTATATACTCAAATAAGAACTTTTATAGACTAATGGCAACAATTACAAATTTAAATACAGGCATTGAGATAGATTTTGCTGGTGCAGTGACTTATATTAAGCATAACAATGTCAAACTGCTTAAAAGAGGAACTAACTTAAACATTTATGATGACTCAGACGATGACGGTAACCAAAGAGGTCAGGTATACATAAGCATACCATTTGCAGATGTAACAAGCCCTAGTGAAGCGGACATAGATGCTTTATATTCTACTGTTAGAGGGTTTATTGATGTTTCTTCTGGCGGTGGTAGTGGTACTGATGCTAATGCTGTTCATGTTAATGTAGGAGGTGAAATAGACGGTATTACTGCTAAAGGTACTCCAACAAGTAGTGATATTCTTTTAATAGAGGATGCTGCGGATAGCAACAATAAGAAAAAAATAACTATTGGAAATTTACCAGCTACAAGTGATGCAAATGCAGTTCATGTTAATACTCCTAATGAGATCACATTAATAACAGAGAAAACATCAATAGCGAATGATGATGAATTTATAATTGAAGATAGTGCTGATAGTGGAAACAAAAAGAGCATTAAAAGAAAAGCTGTTTTTAATCCTATTGTAAGTTCAACAGCATCAACAGCCACATTAACAGTAGATGCTGATAGTACAGATTTTGCAGCAATAACAGCACAGGCTGAAGTATTAACAATAGCAGCTCCAACGGGTTCACCTGTTCAGGGCCAAAAGTTAATTATTAGACTTAAAGATGATGGAAGTGCTAGGAGTATATCTTTTAATTCAATATTTACTGCGATTGGTGTTACTTTGCCAACTACAACAACAGTAAGCAAAAAGTTATACATAGGTTGTATTTATAATGATACTGATACTAAATGGGATGTTATAGCAATTAAAGAAGAGGCATAATGATTATAATTAGTAAAATAGAATTAGAAGGCACAGATAATTTAAAGTATACTGATGTAGGATATACTCAAGATGAAAATGTAGCAAATGAGATAAACGAGGACTATGATAGTACTTTGGGTGCTTTTTTAGGTGCTAATAGGACAAAATTAACACTAGGAGAGGTTTCAATAAGTGAGTTTTTTGTAAGCACTGATTATGTTAATGAAGCGAGAACAGTAGTTGATACTGTTGAAGGTTTAGGAATATCAGAAATTACTAACATAAATCAATTATAATGGCAGTACCTACAAAAGGCAATACTACAAATGCAAATCCTACTCCAGCGGCTAACAACAAAACACAATCACATAATCATAATGTAGGTGATGACGGTTTAATTGTCGCAATGGTTACTATGCCTAATAATAGAAACTTTACAGGAGCTACTTATGGAGGGCAAACTATGACTCAACTTTATTCTATTAATAGAGGTGGTTTATCTCAGAGAATGGTATTTTATTATTTAGAAAACCCTCCAACAGGTAACAACACATTCAGAGTTAATTTCAGCGCAAATGTATTTAATCCAATAAGCTTACATATTAGAAGTTTTACGGGTTCAGGCGGTGTTGGTAATTCAGCAAGAACAGGTGGACAATCTACTCCAAATAGCCAGACATTAACTGTTGAGGATGACAGCTTAATTTTAATGACATCTTGTAGTATTAATGCTATTCTTACACAAGAAATACCAACTGGTAATAATAGAACTTTTGTTACTCATAATACAAATAGACAGGTTGCAACGGGTGCAATTAGTGCTAATTCAGGTCACAGTGCTGGAACAATCAACTTACGGTCAACATCTGCCTTTGGAAGTGTTACATTAGATAGAACAGAGATAAAAGGCTTATCAGGCTCTGTTGACACTTCAGGAGGTGACTTTTTTGCAATATTATAACTATGGCATTATTTACAGATATAATTAACGAATTTAAAACTGTTGCAGAAGCTTTTACTTCTGTAAATTTTTTTATTTATGATAGAATTAGTCGTATTAATGGAGCTTTACAAAATAAAGATTATCCAATGATATTAATTAATTCAACTCCAAATTTTGTGAGAGGTGCTGCTAATAATGATTTTTTACCTCGTAATAAACAATTTACACTTAATATCTTTTGTTACGGTGACTACAATATTGCTGAAAAAAGCGTTAAAACCTTGCAACAAAAACAAGCGGAAATAGATAATATTTTAGATCAGTACATTGCAGAAGTAATTAAAAGGAATATCGACGGTGTTAATGGTTTTAACATTGTAAATAATACTTCTTTATCTGGTTTTTTAGCTCATGATGTTCACAATGATAAGTTAGTACAAAGTACTTACACAATGACAGTACAATTAGATAGTAATTGCACAGTAGGCACATTTATTTATTAATGGTAGATTTTAACAAAGTAGGTAAATTGATAATAGCAACGTTACAAAAAGAGTTGCTAGAACAGGGTCATAAAGATACTGGTACTCTTATAAATAGTTTTGAACAAAGGGTTATTGAATTACCTAATAGCATTGTTATAGACATTTTAATGGATGAATACGGTATTTATGTAAATCAAGGTAGAAAAACAGGAGGAAAAAAAGTACCTATTAATGTATTGGTAGATTGGATAGAGCGTAAAGCAATTGTAAATGGTGATAAACAGGTTAAAAGTTTAGCCTTTGCTATTCAGCAAACTATTCATAAAGAAGGTATACCTACAAAAGGAAGTTTTAAGTTTTCTAATAACGGACGTAGGAAAGGATTTATAGACTTTGTAATAGATAATAAATTAGATAATGCAATAAGTGAATTAGAACAACAGGTTTTTGACGGTTTTGATGAAACAATAGCACTATTTGTAAAAGATTTTAATAAAGTAAACTAATGGCAATAACACTAATAACACAACCATTATTGACTATTCCTCATGCTGTAATGGGTAAAGATAAAATTGTCACGAAATGGTCAAGTAATAGTGCAGATATTGTAAGCTGTGTAATAGAGGTTTTAGTTAATAGTGTGAGAGTGGGTGCTTTTACTGTACAGCCAGATATAGGTACTTCTGGTGCTACTAGTACTTATACATTTGTTTTAGATGAGGTTTTACAAACGCAACTTAATTTTAAACTTTATAGCACTGTTCTAAGCACATATGATATAGATAATGATAGTAAAAAAGTATTTGGTGTAAAAATTTATGAGGTTACTTTAAATGCTTCTACTGGTTTATTAGAAACACAATATAATCCAGATGATGATAACAATGTAAACTCAGATGCATCATTTTCTAATAGAATAGTATTTAATGCAACAATAGATACCTTAAATAAACCAGATTACGACGTTACAGATTATCAATTGACAGCAAATAGCAAAAGATTTTTAAATGATACTCCAGATATAAAGACCATTGAATTAAATCAAAGTGAATATTTAGGTGCGTTATATTATAGCGGTAATCCTTCGGAATCTTTTAAAATTGAATACCTGACCTACGATAGTACAGATGCATTGTTAAACACTGATTACATAGATATTACAGACTGGGACTCATCTTTTGGTGGAGTTTGGAATCAATCATACATTACAATACCAGTAGGAACTAGTAATTTGATTGCTGCTGGCATTAGTTTGACAAATGTTGCATATTATACTGTTAGAATTATTAATAATACTGGTGATGTAAGTGAGTTAAAAAGATTTAATATAGTTGATGCATGTACTCAAGATGTACGTATACATTGGCAAAATAAATACGGTAAAAGAGATAGTTATACATTAAAAGGTAATAAACAAGAGGAGTTAGAGCATGAGGCTATTACTTTTATGAAAGCAACAGGCATTACGTACACAAGTGAGGCTCGAGGTGTGAGTGTTATGCAAAACACTGTAAACAGTTCTTTTACAGCTTACTCTACAACAATAGGAAGAGATGAATATCATTGGTTAAGTGATATGCTTATTAATAAGAGGGCTTTTATTGAAATTAATAATAATTATTTTCCTATAATTATAGAAGATGGTACGTTTTTTAAAACTGATGAGCGTAATATGCCTATTCAGTTTGTGTTAAATTATAAATTAGCAAATCCTACTAAGGGTCTAAGGGGATGAATGAGGTTATAATTAGAATATTAGACATTAACAACAATGTTGAGGGTGATTTAGACCTAGCAAGCTTTATTGATTTTCCTTTAGCAATCACTAAGGGTATTGTTAATCTTGATAATTTAAAAGAGCGCACTGGTACTTTTACAAAAACTTTTAAAGTACCTAACACAAAAAACAATGCTAATCTGTTAAGTAATGTTGATAACATTAATAGTAGAAAAGATTACAGAGATGCACTAAACAGAAAGCCTTGTATAATATTTGTAAATGATAACCCTATTGAGAAGGGCTTTTTACAAGTTAGTAAGGTTTTTAATGGATTTAATTTAGATAGTTTTGAATTAGTATTTTTTGGAAATAATATTGATTGGGTGAAAGGTGCTTCAGAGAAAAAGTTAAATAGTGTTACATGGAGAAACAATACACAAACTGTAAGTAGCACTGTTATCAACATTTACAATGCAAGTAGCTCAGATACTTATGACATTGCTTTTCCTTATGTATCAAGAGGAGGTAACAAGTCACCACAAAACAGCACTGTTAATGATTACTATCCTGTTTTTTATTTAAGAAGCGTAATAGAAAGAGGTTTAAATGACCTTGGTTATAATGTAGAAAGTGAATTTTTAACCTCTAATGATATAAAAAAGTTGGTTTGTGATTTTCCTTTAAATTTTATTGTATCTGGAAGTGATGTAGATGCTACAAGGGTTAGGGCAACTAAAACAAATGCAAACCAAACATTAACACTAAACAATACCGCTACAATAGAATTTAATGATGATAGCACGCCGCCTAATCAGGATTCTAACGGTAATTATAATAACAGTACATACGTTTATACTGTACCAGATACAGCTAATTATAACTTATTAGTAACTTTTGGAGCTAGTCAAGTTGTTTTTACTGGTAATGATTTTTCTCCAGCTGTTATAAAATTGGTTAACAATGATACTAACGCAATAATAGACCAGCAAGAAGATTCAGGAGGGCTAGAGGCTGGTGTTGGTAATCGTTATCAATATCAAGCTAATTTTAATAATATTGCTTTAACCGTTGGCACTAATATATCTTTCAGGGTTTTTGCTCAAAATTTAGATGGTACATTAAGTGCTTTAAATTATAATGATTTTAACATATTAGGTAGTGATTCAAATTTTCCTACATATTTCAAAATTGAAAGAAAAGCAGGCTTAGAAAATGGTGATGTTTACACACTTAATAGTGTAATACCTGATAGCATAACTTTGTTAGATGTTATTAATGATTTTACTAGGATGTTTAATATTTACTATTGGACTGATATTAAAACAAAAAAGATATACTTTGAGCCTAGAAATACATTTTTTAAAGATCAAACAGAGGCGCTTCAATGGACTGATAAGCTAGATATTGGCAATAAGTATGAACTTGATTATGTAAGTTCTTACAAGCGTACTATTGAATTTAGTTACAAAGACTTAAGTAGTGATGAATGGCTTAAAGAATGGCAAAAAATAAATAAACGTATTTATGGACAGTATAAGCATACTTTGCCAGATAGATTTGCTAAAGGTACTACAAAGATACAATTAGAATTATTTAGTGCTAGTTATACAATACAAGCTCCAGAGGTTGTACCAACTACTAACGGAAACTACATAGAGGATGAAATACCTGTTACTATTAGAATATGGAATGACAAAGAGCAAACTGCACCAGAAGAAAGGATAAGAGATTATAACAGTAGAATATACACTTTTAACAATGGTACTCAAACAGCATTAAGCGGTATAGGTAGAAAAATTAAAAAGTTTGGAAATACTGTATCTAATATACCTTATGGGATATTTGAAGCATATTCTAATGTTACTACTAATGTTAATTTAAATTATAGCAGTTCTAATGGGCTTTTTAATACCTATTACTCTAAGATGCTAAAAAATATTGAAGAGGGAGGGAGGCTTGTTGCTTTTTTTAATCTTAACAGTACAGATATTGAGAACTTAGATTTTAGAAAGCTTATTTATTTAGATAATGATTTTGATGTTAGAGGTTATTATTTAATAGAAAAAGTTATAGATTACAAACCAATACAAAATGGATTAACAAAAGTTAGTTTGTTTAAGTTTGAAAACTTAGGTAGTGTAAGTATAGATAGTAGTCAACAGGGAAATAATGATGTTGACACTGATAATGGTAATATAGAAACTTTTCAGCCTATCTATGTAGAAAACGAATCACAAATAATTGAAGTAATTATTGAGAACCCTATAACAGGAAATTTTGAATCAGTTTTTAATTAAATTATGTCAGATAAAACATTAGCTATAAAGGTCGAATTAAAAGGTACTGAAGCACAAAAAAAGAAGTTAGCTGCTTTAGAAACTGAAGTAAAAAAATTAACTAATCAAAGGTCAAAGCTTAACAAGCAATTAAAAGATGGTGCTATAAATACTAAACAGTTTGGTGCTGCAATTGCTAAAGTCAACACTGGTCTCAAGGCTCATAGAAGAGCATTATTAGTAACAAGGCAAGAGATGTTGGGTATTGATGGCTTTACTACTAGGTTAGGTAAGTCATTCAGAAAAATGGGAACTAGTATAGTTGCTGGTTTTGCTGGTATGTTTGCAATTCAAAAAATAGGTCAATTATTTAGTAATGTTACCAGAATATTTAAAGACTTTGAACAGGCAAACGCTAATTTAGCATCTGTTTTAGGCACTACTGTTAACAAGATTTCAGCACTAACAGAAGATGCAAAAAGGTTAGGAGCTGCAACAGCTTTCAGTGCTACGGAAGTTTCAAAATTACAAACTGAATTCGCTAAATTAGGTTTTACAGAAGAGCAAATATTAAATGCTACCGAGGCCACTTTGGACTTGGCTGCTGCAACTGGTTCTGATTTATCACAAGCTGCTGCTATTGCTGGTGCTACTTTAGGAGGTTTTGGATTAGATGCAAAAGATACTCAAAAGGTTGTTGATGTAATGGCTAAGTCATTTAGTACATCAGCATTAGATATAGAAAAGTTTAGAGAGTCGATGAAATTTGCAGCTCCAGCAGCTAAAGCGGTCGGTGTTAGCGTAGAAGAAACTACTGCATTATTAGGTACGCTTGCTAATGCTGGTATATCTGGTAGTTTAGCTGGTACAGGGCTTGCAAAAACATTCACAAAGTTAAATGAGGCTGGGTTAACATTAGAACAAGGATTAACACAAGTTAGAAATTCACAAAATAAATTAAAAACAGCAACAGAGTTAGTAGGTCAAACAGCAGCTAAGTCATTTTTAGTATTATCAGAAGGTACTAAGACTACAAAAGAATTAAGGATAGGTTTAGAGAATGCTGGAGGTGCTGCTAAAAGAATGGCTGATACCCAGTTAGATACTTTGGAGGGTAAAACTAAAATACTAAATAGTGCTTTTGAAGGTTTAGTATTAAGTTTAACTAGCGGTGATAGTGCTTTTGCTTCTATGGCTAAGGGCATTGTCGAAGCTACTACTAATATTCTAGGCTTTTTAACTCCGTCCGATAAACTTAGTGAATCAATTGATAAACAGCGAGCAAATTTATTTTTGTTAGAATCTGAATTAAAAGATGTTAATACAAGTGAGGGTAGAAGGCTAGAAATAATTAAGAACTTACAAGAGGAATATCCAGACTTTTTAAGTAATGTTGATGCTGAAAAAGTTAGTAATGAGCAACTAACTACCGCACTCAGAAAAGTTAATGATCAGCTTATAAATAGAATTATTGTTGAGCGTAAAAAAGAGGAAATTGACGAGCAAAATAATGAAATTGCAGATGCAAGAAATGACTTACTAGAAGAGCAAAGAGATGCATTACAAAAGGTTGCTGATATAGAGGCCACATTAACTAAACTAGTAAAAGATAGGCAAAGAATCAATAAAAATAAGCAAGATATACAAATAGCTCCCCTTCCAGACGATTTAAATAGAATCGATCAGCTTAGATTTAAAATAGACGCTTTAAATCAAGTTAGAGATAGGCAAGTTCAATTAAGTAAGGAAGGTCAAAGACAAAATGTCTTGGATTTTAAAGAAAGTAATCGTTTATCTAGACAAATTAGTGGTTTAGAAAACAGATTAGTTAAAATACAAAAAGCTCAACAAAACTTAAATGAAGAAGAGTCAATAGGTAATATTTTGCTTGATGAAAAAGCTGAACTATTAAAAGAGTTTGGATTAGAAACTAAAAAAACTACAAAAGAAACTGAAAATTCTACTGAAGCAATAAATGAAAATGCTGATGCTATTAATAATGTTAAGTTTGCACTGGTAGATTTAGAGGAATTTGATGATGATGATATTATACCTGAAGTTGATGAAAATGAGGTTAAAAAATCAACTAATGCTCTATTTTTATTGGCTGATGCAATAGAAAAAACAGCCAAAACTAACAGAGAAAATAAACAAAAAGAAAATGAATTAAATGCTGAAAATTTAGTAGATGAGTCACGAAAAAAATTAGACCAAGAGTTAAAAGATGAAAAAGAGGCTTTACAGTTTCAGAAAGAACAAAACAAGCGTAAAATAGATGTTGCTCAACAAGCTGCAAATGCATTAGTAACAATATCTAGTCAAAGGTTTGAGCGTGAGAAAAATTTAGAACTGCAAGCACTAGATGACAAAGTACAACAGGGGTTAATTTCTCAACAGGATGCTGAAAAACAGCGTGAAGCAATAGAAAGAAAAGCCTTCCAGCGACAAAAAAGATTACAAATAGCACAAATAGCAATTAGTTTAGCAACTGAACTTGCAAATATTGCTGCAAATAGTGCTGGTAACCCTTTAAATGCTTTTAGTGCTGGTTTTGCTGGAGCAGCGCAAAATATAGCATTAGCCAAAATAGCAATTGCTAGGAGTGCTATTCAAGCTGGAATTGTTGCTAGTCAACAATTTGCAGAAGGTGGTTATACTGGTTCCGGTTTTGGTTCTCCGGATAGCTCAGGATTTAAACAGGCTGGTGTGGTTCATGAGGGTGAGTATGTAGTACCTAAGAATGTACTAGAATCTCAAAGAGGTAGTAGCTTAGTGAGTGCATTAGAATCTATGAGAACAAATAGACCTCAACCATTTAGTAATTTTGGTTTTGCTAATGGTGGTTTAGCAGGTGCTACAAATATTGATATGACAAATTTAAGCAATGAAATTAGTCAAGCTGTTGCAAGTTCAATAGGAGCTATTCAGGTTGTAAATAATGCTACCGATACAATTTCACAAGCTGCAAAGGTCAACAATATACAAAGTGAGGCAACATTTGGGTAAAATTATTATATTTAAAAAATGTGGTTAACTAACTTATTTGGAAAAGCAAAAAATTTTAGCAGTGAGTTAGCAAGTTATAAAAAGAAATTACAAAGGCTTAATATTTGTGAAGGGTGCAATGATAAAAGAGATGACTTTAAATTTTTATGCTTTAAAAAACAAGGAATATCACAATGCAGTGTTTGTAAATGTGCACTAGTTGACAAAACAATATGGGAGGATGAACAATGCCCAAAAGGTAAATGGTAGATTTTGACGTAAATAAAAACTTAGAAAACTTAGATCAACAAGAGAGGTTAAATATAAAAGAGGCAATTATTAAAACTCATAATAAAATATTTCCATGTAGTAAAAGCCTTGAATATTTATCTAATCTTTTCAAAGATAATGTGGAACCTAATTTTAAACTTTCATGTGGACGGTGCAAAAGGAGAATAATAAACTTTTGGAAGCAGAGGCTCGAGAGCTGGCAAATGTACTAAATGAAACTTTATTTAGTGTTGTTAATAAAGCTAGTGATATAAAACATGCTACTGAGTTATTATTAAACACTGGTTTAATTAATCAAAAGGCTGTCAGGAATATGGCTGTTATAAATGATTATTATATAATGAGAAAGAATCCTTTAATGATGATGAAGGATATCTATTACAATTTATCTGTTAAGTATGATATTTCTGTTAATCTGGTTATTAAAATTGTATTAACAAAATAATTTATTAACTTAGTTATATAAGTAATGAGTTAGTTTTTAAAAGGGAGTTTTTAGGGGAACTCTCTTTTTTTATGTAAAAAAATTATATACAGTTTAAAAAACAAATTGCTATTGTTGTTTAATGAATTGGTATAATTTAAACTCTATTAACAATCTTTTATCTATTTCTATTGATGAAGAAATAGGCTCTTTTGGTATAAATGCAAAAAGTTTTATTGATGAAGTTAAGGCTTCAGGAACTAAAGATATAGAGCTTATTGTAAATAGTGGAGGTGGTTCAGTTTTTGACGCTCTTGCTATTTATGACTTCTTAAAAAATTCTACCTATAATGTATCTGTTAAAATCGAAGGTTTAGCTGCTAGTGCTGCTACAATCATTGCTCTATCTGGTAGTGAGTTACCAGTTATGAGTGAAAATAGTTTTTTTATGATACATAACGCATGGATGCCTATTGTTTCTATGGAGAGTATGAATGCTGAAGAGATAAGAGATTATAAAGAAGAGTTAGAAAAGCAAGCACAGTTAATGGATAAGATTAATCTTAAGCTGGCTAAAATTTACGCTAATGCAACAGGGCTTCAATTATCTACTATTCAGGAAATGATGAGAGCTGAAACATGGTTAACTGCTGAAGAGGCTAAGGAATATAATTTTATTGGTAGTATAGAGAGTGCGCTTGCTATTGCTGCGTATGCTTCACCTGAAGAGTTAGCCAAAAAAGGGTATAAAGTACCTTCCAATTATGTAAATCAATTAAATAACGTAAATATGTCTGAAAAAGAGGGTCTAATTGACCAACTAAAGGCTTATGTATCTGAATTGTTAGCTCCTAAAGCTGAAGTGGTAGAAGAGGCAACAGAAGAGACTCCAGAAGTTGAAGCTGTTGAGGAAACTACTGAAGAAGTTGAGGAAACTACTGAAGAAGTTACAGAAGAGCTTGAAGATACAGTTGATGTTGAGGCTATAAAAGCAGAGCTTATGGAATCAATAAAAGCTGAACTATCTGCAAAAGATATGCAGCTAGAAGAATTAAAAAAGGAGTTGGATAAAGCAAATGCATCCAGAAAACCATTAGAAGCAAAAGAGGATGTTGAAAATCCTGAAGCTAACACTAAAAAGGTTGATGAGTTAGGTGCTGCAATCCTTAATATTTTAAAATCATCATATAAATAATTTAAAAAATGGCAAATTTTATTACGCAATCAATTTCGTCTACTTATGCTGGACAGGAATTTACAGAAATCCTATTCGCACCTCAAGAGGGTAGCTCGGATTTATCAGGAATTAGAATTATTCCTAATATTAAGGTTAAGGCTAATATGTACCTTAACAGTTCACTTACAAAGATTGTAAGAAAATATACTACTTGTGGTTTTTCTGCTACTGGTGGAGTGACCTCAGTATCTGATAGAACGCTAGAAGTATCAAGATTAAAAGTTAACCTTGAGGAGTGTGGAGATGCGTTTTTTGGAACTATATTTGAAGAGTTTTACGGTAGCGGAACTGCTATTGATGATCTAACTGATACAGTAGTTGGTGAGGTTGCTAGGAGAAGAGTTGCAGAAGCAATAGCTGATGATAATGGACGCATGGCTTGGTTTGCTGCATCTACTGCTGCAAGTGCTGATTACAACCAGTTTGACGGTTTTGTTCAGTTATTTGTTGCTGGGTCAGCTAGTTTAGGTCAATATGTAGAAATGACTTCAATTGCAAATGTTGAAGATACAAACGGTGACTTAGTCGCTGACGGTGCTTACACTTTGCTTAAAAATGCATATGAAAACCAGTCTAAAGTACTTAGACAAATGCCTAATGCATCTAAAAGTTTTAAAGTTACTTCTACTATTATTGATAACTTAATGACTACTTATGAGCAATTAGGTACTGGTAATGCTCTAGGTCTTACATTGTTACAAGACGGGCAATCTCTGACTTTTAGAGGTATACCAGTTATAGAAGTTACTGGATGGGATACACAGCTAGCTGATGCAGCCAACCCAAATTCTCAAAGTTTAGGTATTGACATAGGAAAAAATATGGTTGTTTACACAGTAGATGATAACCTAGTAATAGGTACTGATGTTGCTGATGCTGGTGCACAATTGAAATTTAGAAGTAATGACGATGATGATGAGTTATTGAAAATTATTGCTAAATATAAAATGGGTGCACAATTTGTATTTGGTGAGTTAATTTCTTTCTACTTCTAAGAATTAAAACCCCTCTTTATGGGGGGTATTTTTTAACTAAATAAATTTTATAAAGATGTCAGAAATTACAACAGATATTTTAATAAGCTGTAACGATGAAAACCGTAGAGGCGGTATAAAAAGAGTATTCGTTATAAATAAAGATGATGTAACTAGTTTCACAGCTTCTACCGACAATCATTCTTACACAGCAGTTACTTTAAGCACTACTGATGATAAGTTTTTTGAGATTGAGGGTGAATTAGAAACTAAGTTATATAGCTCAGAGGGTTCTCGTGAAAATGGTTCTATTTCTTATGAAAACTCTTTAGAAGTTTTTGCTCCAAAAATGGAGAAAGTAAAAGCTGCTGCAATTAACTCTTATGTTGAGTCATGCGGTCTAATAGTTATTTTTGAAACCTACAATAAAGAAACAGATGATAATAAAGCATTTGTTCTTGGTTTTGATGAAATAATGGGAAAAGATGCCTCAGTAGATGCTATTGCTAATGAAGTTTTAGAAGCTGAATTGCAAGGTCAAAATGGTTATACAGTAACTTTTGCTGGCAAACAAGCGCAGTTAGTAAGAGAATTTGTTGGTACAATTACTACTAATAGCTCTGGTACTGTGAGTTTTGGCTCGTAATAATACTTATGTTGGACAGTTGCTAGGCAACAATTTTGAAGGGGAGCAACTATTGCTCTCCTTTTTTTATAAATAGTGAATAACAATAATTTTATTATATTTATATTATGAGCAAATATGTTATTAATGAAGAGTTTTTAGGCAAGAAAATTATGGGTGCAGTGGGTATTATTAATCTGACTGAGAAAACAAGCCAAAAGGATTTAAAAAAACTATACAACGCTGGTTTTAAGGATGTTGTTAAAATAGAAAAGGTCAAAGATGAGCCAAAAGAAGATAAGTAGTATTAAGGCTAGTACAGTTAAAAGTGACCCTATTACTACTCCAATCGTAAGAAAGGAAAAGGAGCCAAATATTGATATTGAGCAGAAATGGGTTCCATTCTTTCAGGATAGCAATAATATTTATGTAAATGACCTAGCAAAAAGAGCTAGACGCTCTAGTACTCATGGCAGTATTATAAATCAAAAAATTACATTTATAAAAGGTAAAGAATTTACTTTCAAGCAAAATGGTGAAAATGTTAGTTATTCAGACCTACCAATAGATTTTCAAGAATGGTGCAAAGAAGTTAATCCAGAAGGTGAGAGCTTGTATGATGTGTTTTGTGATTTAATACAAAGTTATGTTATAACAGGCAATGCTTATCCACATATTGTAAAAAGTGGTGATTTTACAGCACTATATTGCTATGATGCTACGACGGTAAGAAAAGGTAAAAGAAAAGATATTGCATATTTATCTAACTTTTGGAGAGATATTGAATTAAGCACTACTCCCTCTATGCAATATCCTGTAAATGAATTAGAATTTTATAATAATACTAATCAGCAAGAGTTTTTAATTCATGTAATGCGTAAATATCCAGAGTTTAACTTTTATGGATTACCAGATTATGTAGGTGCTTTAGACTGGATTGATATTGAATATAGAATGAGCAAGTACAATATTGACAAGTTTGATAATGGATTTTTTCCTAGTGTACTTATTCAGATGTTTGGTGAAGTTCCTGACGGTATGAATGCACAACAATATGTTGAAAAGATAAAAGATAAATTTACAGGTGAGGCTAACAATGACAAATTTTTAGTAGAGCTTTTAGACTCTCCAGAGCAAGCTGCTAGTATAAAGGAATTTGACCGAGAGCGTGACGGTGAATTTATGGAGTTATCTACTTTATGCACAAAGGCTATTATTTCTGCTCACCGTATTACTCCTAGTTTAGCTGGAATCGAGACTGCTGGCAAGTTAGGCAGTAACCAACAGATAAAAGATGAGTATGATAAATTTATGAATAGCGTAGTTATTCCTGATTTTCAGGAGCCATTATTAAAAGTTTTAAATACTATTATTAAAAGAGATACTAAATATAGTGATATTGAAGTGGGTATTTTAAATGTGTCACCTGTTGGAGATAGTGCAAAGGTTGATTTAAATGCTGTTATTACAATTAATGAGGCTAGAAAGATGCTAGGAATGCACATGCTAGAAGATGCTAGAGGTGAGCAGTTTGTTAATGAAAATGCAGTACAAAATATAGATGAAAATATAGATGATGAGATTGAAAATGAAATCAATAACACTTATCAAAATAGTATTTATTCTAAAACCTATGCTGATTATCCCGACAGCGCAGTTAATAATGCTAAAAGGGGTATTAAGCTAAATAAAGAGGTTAATAATAGATGCGCTACTAATGTAGGCAAGCAAAGGGCACAGGATATTTCTAATAGAAGAGGCTTGAGCTTTAGCACTATTAAAAGGACATTTAGCTATTTATCAAGAGCAGAAGAGTATTATGACCCTAGTGACACTAAGGCTTGTGGTACTATCTCATATTTATTGTGGGGAGGTAAGAGTATGAAAAGTTGGGCCGAAAGTAAAATTAAAGAAATCGAAAACAGTTAAATATGGCATACGATACGCAAATAATGAACTCAAGTGAAGTTGCTAGTCAAGCAATTAATGACAATTATTTTGATACTGCTTATTTTGATAAGTACATTTTAACATCACAGCGAAAATATGTAAAGCCTGTTTTAGGGAAAGAATACTATAATGAGCTTTTAACACAAATTTCTGGAGCTAGTTTAACGAGTGATAATACTATAATTGTTAATGCTTTTTTGAAGCCTATGCTAGCTCACTATGTAGTTTATGAGGTTTATTCTAAAATACATACTCAATTGACTAATCAAGGTGCAATGGAAAACAACACTGAGCAATCTAATCAAGCTAGTAATTTTGAGTATTCACAATCTAGAGATTTTTACATTAATAAGGCTGATTTCTGGAAAAAGGATATGATCGAATATATTAAAGAGGCTAAAGATGCTGATAGTACAAAATTTCCTTTATTTGATCATTGTGAGAGCCCAGTACAGGTAAATAAAAAAGGCATTATATTTTATTAAGATATGGCAATATTACATAAAAATATTACAAATGCTGCTGACATACATAATCCTAAATGGTTTAGCAATGCTAATAATGGTGATTACGCTTTTAAGAATGAAAAAGGAGAGCTTGAGAGTATAGATGAGTTATTACTACCAGCCGCATTAAATTTTGTCGATGCTAGTGTTGCTCCTCCTACTAGCAATACTGGTGATATATATATTTTATCAAGTGGTTTAAGTGTTAATGCTGGCTGGGGTAGTGTTAGTTTACAAGACTGGGTTAGATATGACGGTGCTGCATGGAATAGCATTACCCCTCAAAAGAGTAGTTTATGCTATGACAAAACTGCTGATAGCTTAAATGCTTTTGACGGTGCTGCATGGGCTGCAATTGGTGGTGGTGGTGGTGGTAGTAGTAATACAATATACACTGCTGATGATACAGTAAGCGGTAATAGAATAGTAAATCTTAATAGTAATAATTTAGATATTATTGAAGGTAAAACTTCTTTACAAGGTGAAAACACACTATCATCATCTAGTGCTTTTGAGGTTTATGATGGTGACAGCACTCCAAATGAATTAGTATCTGTAAAAAATAACGGTACTTTTAGAGTACAAAATACTTCTCATACCAGTTTATTTTTAGACGGTGCAACAGGTCGTAATTCAATGGGTATGTCAAACTTGACCAACTCAAATGCTTTTATGTCCATTAGAAATGCAAACAATCGACCTAACGCTTTAAGGCTTGAGGATAGCTCGGGAAATTTACAGGTACATTTAGGTATCAGCGCACTTTTTAACCATGATACAAGCGGAAGTAAAAAGCATTTATTATTTGCTCAGAGTGGTAGGGTAAAATTTCAACAATATGCTAGTAGTTCAGTAATTTTAGAGTTTAACAATGTTGGTAGTAGTCACATGCTAGGAGGTTTTGCGATTGGTGGCACTACTCGTGACCCTAGTTCTATATTAGATTTACAAGCTACAAATTTAGGTTTTTTGCCTCCCACAATGACAACCACACAGAGAAATGCAATTAGCTCACCAGCAAGTGGGTTAATTGTTTATAACACTACAACAAATAAATTAAATGTAAGAGGTGCTAGTGCATGGGAGGAGATTACTAGTATATAAAATAAATAAATAATGATTAACAATAAAGAATATTACAAAATTACAGGAGATATTATAGCTGATTTTGGAGTCACTGTTACTAATCCAATTATTAAGATATTTGTTAGTGCGCTAAATGTAGAAAGTACTGGAGAATTACAATGTGAATATAATATTTATTATTCTGAAGATAGTTATTTAAATGGTGCTTATTTTTTCAAAGCTCGTAAAGATGATAAAAGAATAATTAATTTTACATATCCTATTGCAGATGTTCCAGATTGGGGTTATCAAAACTACAAGGAAAATCAAAAAAAAATAATAGCTGATACTTTTGGTTTAGATATATCAAATGTTGAACTAATACAAGAGGATTAATGAGTAAACAAGATGCACTAAATATACTTAGCGAATTAGCATTTAGGGCTGAATTGCCTAAAGGATTAAATGGCAATGATGCTAAGGCATATATTGAACAAATAAATAATGCTATTATTGTTTTACAATCAATTATTGAAAAATCATAAATATAATGGATTTTACAGTAGATAGCTTTATTGAATTTGTTGCATTACTTGCTGGTTTAATTGCTGGGTTTATAAGGTTTAACTTAAAAACTCAAAAAAACACTTTGTTAATTGTGCAGTTAGAAAAGGATGTAGCCGCAATCAAAATGATTGAAAAGGAAAATTATACTAAATTGGAAAATAAAATTATACAATTAGAAAGTGATATTAAAAAAATAGCAACAGATATAGGTGAGATTAAGGGTTATTTAAAAAGACTAAATAAAGCATGAAACTAAGTAACAGTTTTACGTTAGCCGAGATGTTAAAAAGTAATACAGCACTAAGGTTAAATATTGTCGAACAATTTAATCCTAATAAATTAGTTATTGATAATCTTACTAGGCTATGTAAAGAGGTTTTACAGCCTATTAGAGATGCTTTAGAAATGCCCGTAAGAGTGACTAGTGGTTATAGGTGCAAAAAGTTAAATAAGGCTATTGGAGGCAGTAACAGAAGCCAACATATTACTGGTGAAGCTGCTGATATTGAGTTATGGATAAGAGGAGAAGAAAAAAATGCAATATTATTAGATAAAATTATGCAGTTATACTATCAAGGTAAATTTAATTTTGATCAGTTAATAATTGAATATCCTGATATTAGTGGTATTCCAAAATGGGTGCATATTAGTTATAGCGACAAAAACAGAAATCAGATATTAATTGCAGAAAGAATAAATAATAAAACTGTGTATAAAAAATCAAGATTATGAAAAAATTATTAGGCATAGCGAAAAATTTTTTTCTTAAAGATGAAACTGTAAAAACTGCTGCTGGAACTATTGAAAAGATTGGAAAAATAAGAGTTGACAAAAAGAAAATAGCACTTGTTGTAACTGTTATTTTAGCTATCTTAGCTTTATGCGGTGTGATAACTGAGGAAACATTTATTGACCTATTCAAAGATATTAATTAAGTTTTTCCAGCCCTTTCTGGGCATTGTTTGTTTGGGGGGGAGTTGTTAACCCCTCTTTTTTTTGCTCTAAAAAAATATTTACTTTTTTGCTTTGTATATTAATTTTTTATTATATTTGTAGTATAACAAACAAACAAACAAACAAACATCATGGAAAAAGTTCAACATACTCTTAAACTTATTAAAACAGCAGATCATACTATTTTTAATGTAGAATACATAAAAAAAGATGGTACATTACGCAAAATGCCTAGTGCTAGATTGTACGTAAAGAAAGATACCAATGGTAAAGGCATGAAATACAATGCAATACAAAAAGGTTTGCTTCCAGTGTGGGATATGAGAAAAAACGGTTGGAGAACTGTTAATCTTGATACAGTAACTAAGCTAAAAGTCAAAAAAAAGCAGCTTATTTAGGATTTATTTTTTGATAAAAAACAATAAAACATAACAGAAATGGAAAATCAAAAATCAGTAAGATACGAGCAAAGGGTAACTATTAAAACATCAGAAATTATAGCAACAGATATTGTTATTATAAACGATTTTAGAGAATTTTCAGAGTCAAAGGCCTACAAATATAATGGTATCTGGTGTTTTGATTACTTAAAAGAGCCATTTGGTAATGACATAAGAAGGTATGAGCTAACACATGATGACGTAAATATTGATGTTATAAGACAATTTTAATTAGTAAAATTTTTTTTTAAATAAAACAAATAATTATGAAAAATAAAAAATACCACAGAGAGCATTTAGAAAACTTAGCATATAAAAATGCTGAGTTATATAATGAGTATTTAGCACAGTTAGAAGAGCAAAAAGAAATAGATCATTGTAAAGAAATATTAACAGCTTATTTAGGTATAGATGATTTTAACAAACTGTCAAATAATAATTTAAAAATGGTAGTAGGAGCTATGCAAGAATATGCCTTTATGTGCAAAAAAAAATAATAAAGTTGATAATTTTTTGATTATGAAGCCCATATTGTTGGGCTTTTTTGCTTTTTGTATTAAAAAATTATTATATTTGTATATAACTATTACTTTAAAAAACAAACAATTATGCATACTCAAGGAACAATAACAAGAGAATATAAAGGAAAAGAAATAACAGTTAACCTTAATACTAACGAGGATGGTTCAGGTCAATTTTACAAATATGTAAATAACCAACTTATTTATGAGTTAGAATTTAGATATTACCTAGAAGATATAAATGTTAATTTATTAGGTGCAGTTGACGATTTTAATTGCATGCTTTCCGAATTATACTATTATGATGCTGAAGGTAATGAAATCGAAAACATACCCAATAACATTATTTACGAATTACAAGATTTTTTGCATGATACTCTTGATGGTTGGGTAGAAGTACCAGAGGATGATCATGCTGAATGGATTTAAATTACACACAAATGACACAAGTAAATTTAGGTGAGTTTTTACATAGAAATGCCGAAAAGAGCAATAAAGAACTTGCAAAGGACATCAGAGCCGCTAAGAAGTTAAGCAATAAACATGATAATATAATATTGTATCAGGAAAAGAAAAGCTTAGATGCGACAGTAGATAAATTAGCAAAGAGTTTAAAAAGTTTTAATAACAATGCACAGTTAATAATTTTAATAAACGATAAACAATGGATTCAGGAATAGAAAGAGCCTTAAAAACCGTAGACATAAAAGGTAAGGCTTACGTGACAGTAAACGAGCGAATAAAGTACTTTAGAGAGCATTTTACAGGCTATAAGCTAATAAGTGAGATAGTATACCATAATGAGGTTAAATTTGTTGAATGGCATGAATATAATGCAGAAGGTAAAAAGATTAACAAGTCTGCATGGACTAAAGGAGAAATTTGTTTCAAGGCTTCTATATTTAATGAAAAAGATGAAGCAGTAGCTACTGGATATGCAATGGAAAAAGCTGATAGTAGTTATATAAACAAAACTAGTTACATTGAAAATTGCGAAACTAGTGCGTGGGGTAGAGCTTTAGCCAATTTTGCTATTGGTGTTGATAGCTCTGTTGCAAGTGCTGATGAGGTTGCTAATGCTATTAAAAATCAGAAATAATGGGATATGATAATACTACCGACAATGCTACTGATTGGCAAATATCACTAATAGAGAGCTTAATACCTTTGTCATACATACCGCAAGAAGAGAAAGATTATGTAGAGCGAATGATTTTTGATACTGAGTTAAAGTATGAAGAGGCTGATACTATTATAACATATTTAAAGGCTAACAGTACTGGCAGCCTAGAAGATGAGTTTAACAGAAAAATAAACAATACAGATTAAAAAAAATTGTGAATACAAAAGAAATAGATGAGTTAATTGGAGGAGTACAGAAGGTTATAAACTGGTACTCCTCATCTGATTTTGGGCATATTAATATTGATTACTTAATTAAAGCCAAGCGCAAACTAGTGGGATATTCATTTAGATTTAGTGAGGTTGTAGGTTATGCATTGGATGAATACAATGTTACCTATGCTAGTAGAAAAAATGAGCTAGCTAATAACAAATTAAAGTATATTGAAGCTGGTGATGCTGCTGGAAAAGCTGAACTAAAAGCAGAACTAAAAAACTACCAGCTAAGATTAGCAGAAGGTGAAAATGAAGCTCTTTATAGGAAGGTTAAAAGCTACTTTGATACTATGAGAGATGCGATTACTAGTATTACACAAGATATTAGTATATTGCGCAAAGAGTATGAAGATTCAAAAGTACATGATAACGGGTAATTGTCCTTCAAAAAGCAATTGTTATAAAGTAGTTAGATTAGGTAACAAATGCGGATTAGGCAAACAAAAACAGTTAGAACAATATGAGAACTCTTTTATGCTCCAGATGTTACAATACAAATATGATCTAATAGATACAGAATTTAAACTTATTATTGATGTATATTATAATTCCAGAAGACCTGATTTAGATAATGCATTAAAAGTAATATTAGACTGCTTACAAAAAGCTAGAACTATTAAAAATGATAATAAATGTATTGAAATAGTTGCAAAAAAACATCTTGATAAATTTAATCCTAGGATTGAATTTAGTATATTACCAACAAGTATTTGATTTTTTTTTTTAGGGTTAAGGAGGTAAAATTTTTTTTGCCTCTTTTTTTTGTTGATTATTATTGTAATAAAAATTTATTATTATATTTGATAAAACAAACTTTTAGACAAACATTATGGAAAAAAAACAAATTGAAATTTATTGCGAAGCAATGCACAAATTTTATTTAGATAGTGCAAATTGCTATCTCAAAGATCACGAAAATTATAAAAACTCAAGTGAGTCATCATTAGCAAAACATTGTTTAGATAAAGCAAAAGAAAAAACAGCTAAAGCTCAGGCAATTATGAAAGTTTTAGAATTTATTAACTGTTAATTATTACTTTATTATTTGTTATAAAATTAAAAATTTATTAATATGAATGACTTAAATAATTTTCAAAATCACTTAATAGAATTTGCTAAAAATATTGATACTTTTGAGTGCTCTCTTAACAGTATTAAAAGTAAACAAGAAAACATAAAACTTTTGGTTTGGCAAACAAAAAATAAGCTAAGTAATTTCCTAAATGAGATTGCTCAAGACCTTGAAAATGTAAAAAATTTAGAAGAAAACATATTATGATATACAGTGAAAATGACCTATATAAAGCCTTTGTATTATTCCAAGAAGGCTTTACTTTTTATGATGTCACAAATTATTTTAAGCGTAATAACGTCACTCTTTATGATAAGCAAAAAATAGAATTAATTGTGGATGCTACTTTATGTCATTATCAGATAACTGAAAATGAATTTTCAGGAAAAAGTAGATTACGAAATTATGTTAATGCAAGGGGAGCTTATTATTATCTTGCAAGAAATCTCACAAAAACATCATGTAAAGCTATTGGTAAAAGAGTTAATAGAGATCATGCAACAGTATTAAATGGCTATAATTTAGTAATAAATTTAATGGAATTTAAAAAGGATAGTATAAAAGATGATATAGATGAAATAAAAAAAATTTATCATCAATATATTAATACTAGAAATCAAGAAAACAAAATTTTGATTGAGAAAATATGCAATGCAATTTAACTTTTTTAAAGCTGGTGCTATTTGTATATTTTAATTCAAGTATTAGCGATAATAATTACATTCGTGATATTTATTGTTACTTAGCACATGAATACTTTAAAATTAATCAACATAACATTTCTAAATTTTTAGGCTGTAACAAAAGCAAAGTAAAATTTTATAAAGGTAACATTACCAGCTTGTTAAGGGCTAATGATAAAGTATTACTTAATGATTTACTTGAAATAAAAAAACTACTAAATAATGGCAAAAGATAAAAAGAGTTTTATACTCTATTGCGATTACATACATACCTTTTCAGAATTACCTGATGAATTTGCTGGTAAATTAATAAAACACATTTTTGAATATGTTAATGATAAAAATCCTCAGTCAGATGACTGGATTTTAAAGTCTGCTTTTAATCCTATAAAACAGCAATTGAAAAGAGATTTAAAGAAATATGAGAAGATACAGGAACGCAATAGAGCTAATGGTTCTTTAGGTGGACGTCCAAAAAAAACCCAAAAAAACCTAAAAAACCCAGTCGGTTATTTTGGTAACCCAGAAAACCCAGAAAAACCTGATACTGTTACTGTTAATGATAATGATATATATATAATTAATAAAAAGATAAATTCGATTTTACAAAGGTTTTCTGAAACAAGTTATCAACAAAATGAAATAATTTATAAAACAAACAAAGATGAGCTTACAAAACACTTAAAAAGATTTTTAGAAATAAAAAAAGATTCTGAAGACTTTTTTAATAAACCTTATGGAAATGTTATATCTTGGTTCTGGAATTGGTGTAACTCAACCAGCAAGCCAAAAGAAACAAACAATAATAACACAGCAGCCCCTTGGATAGAGGGCTATAAATAATGAAAAACAATCTTACTAAAGCTTTTCATGAAATTGAAGGCTTAAATCAAATCAGGTTAAATAATTTAGAACAGGGATTAGGCATAGGAGTACAAGCCTTTGATAATCATATTAAGTGGAAGCAAGGGCAATTTAATATGGTTAATGGGCATGATAACGTTGGGAAAACAGATGTACTACTTTGGTACTTTGTGTGTATGTCTAAGCTACATGGTAAAAAACATCTTATTTACTCTTCAGAAAATACTGTCAGATCACAAGTATTTAAAATTTTTAACTTTTGGACGGGCAAAAGACTAGACAAAGATTATTTTTTAGATGACAAGGGTTTTCAACACACTTTAAATGAAATATCTGATTATTTTGAATTTATACCAAATACAAAAAGATATACTGCTTATGATATTCTAAATATAGCCAGTAAAAATCATCATGACGGGCTTCTAATTGACCCTTTTAACTCGTTAATGGTAGAAACCAGTAATAAACATCAAGAGGATTATGATATTTGTGCTAACCTTAGAATATTTGGAGAGTCAAACAATACAACAGTTTTTGTAAATGCTCATTTAGTTACTCAAGCAGCAAGAAACAGATACCCAAAAGACCATGTTTACGAGGGTCATCTAGCTTCTCCAGAAAAGGCCGATACAGAAGGCGGCCAGAAGTTTGCCAATCGTTCCGATGATTTTTGGACTATTCACAGAATGACACAGCATCCAGAAAGATGGAATATAGGGGAGCTTCACGTTAGAAAAGTTAAAGAAACTATAACAGGAGGTTGTGTAACTCCAAGAGATAAACCATTAGAGTTGAGGTGGTATAATCACTGTGCATATTTTATTAACAATCAAAATCCTTTACAACATACCTACGAAAAACCGACAGAGCAATTGGATTTGTACAAAAGTCAAGAGCATGAAAATATGACTAAAATGAGCTACGGAAATGATGAAATTAATAATAACATACCATTTTAAAACTAAAAACTATGCTAAGTGAAAAGCCAGAAATCAATTTATTGCCTATTTACGTGATGTTTAAGGACGCCAAAAATATTTTTGGTAGTAGTGTATACCTTGAAGTAAAACAAGCCCTAGAAACGTCTGATATTGCTTTAAGAAGAATTTATAAAAATTTTGAAGACAAAAAAATGACCGATAACCCAGTAGCATTATTAACAGAATCAGCTATATTTTCAATATCCGAATTAGAATTTTACGTAGATACTGTTGATGATGAGGTTGCAAAATTAAATAATCAAAATAAGCTATTACAAGAGGAAAATACAAAGCTTAGAGAACAAAATTATTCATTAAAATTGGAAAATAAATCACTTCAATTTTAATATTAAATTTTTATTATTATCATTGTAAAAACAAACAAACAAACAATTAATTATGACACAAAAAGAGAGGCTTCTCATTTATCTTGAGGAAGGCAATAAAATAAACCCTTTAAAAGCATGGCAAGAGCTAGGTATTTATAGACTAGCATCTAGAATATGTGATCTAAAAAAAGAAGGTAATGAGATTAAAGATGAATGGTTAGAAGTTCCTAATCGTTTCGGTGAATTTGTACGAGTAAAACAATATTATTTATAAGCTATGGATTATCAAGAGTTTTTAAAAACAAAAGAGAAAAGACACACTAAAAGTGGTTTTTGTATTAATGAAAGTAATTTAAATAACAATTTGTTTGATTTTCAAAAACATATTGTTATTAGAGCATTAGAAAATGGAAGGTTTGCAATATTTGCTGATTGCGGTTTAGGTAAAACATTAATGCAGTTAAGTTGGGCTGAAGAAGTTTACAAAAAAACAAATAAAAAAGTTTTAATACTTGCACCATTAGCTGTCAAAGGTCAAACAAAACTAGAGGCAACTAAATTTAATATAAACTTAGATAGTTTTGATATTTGGAATTATGAGCAATTAGACAATATTAACGTTTCAATTTATTCTGGTGTAGTATTAGACGAATCAAGCATATTAAAAAACTTTACAGGAAAATATAAAAAGTTAATAATCAATAAGTTTAATAAAACAGCTTATAAATTAGCATGTACAGCGACGCCTTCCCCAAATGATTTAAATGAAATAGGCAATCACAGTGAGTTTTTAAATGTTTTAGATGCTCAAGATATGAGAGCTAAGTGGTTTGTAAGAGATGAGGGTATGAATAACTATCGCTTAAAAGGTCATGCAAAAAAAGATTTCTACGGTTGGATTAGCTCATGGGCAGTTATGTTGACTAATCCTAAAGATTTAGGTTTTAATGGAAGTAAATATGTTTTACCAAAAATTAATTACTTTGAAAAAACTATAAAAACAAAAGTAAGAAATAACGGAAGGTTATTTAATGAAGGTAATACTAATGCAACATCATTTAATAAAGAATTGAAATTGACATTAATTGAAAGATTAGAAGAAGTAGCTAGGATAGTTAATAATTCAAAAAGTCAATTTATTGTTTGGGTTAATCAAAATGAAGAAGAGAAAAGAATAAAACAATTAATACCTGATGCAGTTTCTGTTAACGGTGCAGATAAGAGTGAAATTAAAGAATCTAGACTACTAGGTTTTGCAAATAATAAATTTAGAGTTTTAGTGACAAAAAAGAAAATAGCTCAATTTGGAATGAATTTTCAAAATTGCTACAATCAAGTATTTGCAAGTTTAGATTTTAGTTTTGAAGGGCTTTATCAAGCAGTAAGAAGGTCTTATAGATTTGGTCAAAAAAATAATGTAAATATTTATTTAATAACAACAGATACTATGGAAAATGTGATAAAAATAATTAATAAAAAACAAAAACAATTTGAAGAAATGCAAAACGAAATGAATAAATACATTAACGGTGAATCATTTGGACTCTTAAACTCTTATACTTTTAAAGAAGAAAAAAATAATGATTACTGGCTAATGAAAGGTGACTCATGTCTGGAAATAAATAGAATAGCATCTAATTCAGTAGATTTAATTATTTTTAGCCCTCCTTTTAGCTCGTTATTTACTTATTCAAACTACATACATGACATGGGTAATAATGATAGTCACGATGATTTTTTTAAACAATATCAATTTCTATTAAAAGATTTATACCGAATATTGAAACCTGGAAGATTAATGTGCTGTCATACAAAAGACTTAGCTGTTTATAAAAATTCTAGTGGTTATACTGGACTATATGATTTTACAGGGGCACATCATAAATCGGTCGAGGATGTGGGTTTTAAGTATCATTCAAAAATTAACATATGGACTGACCCAGTTTTAGAAATGCAAAGAACTAAAACACAAAGACTACTTTATAAGCAATTAAGAAAAGACTCAAGTTATACTGGAGTGGGACTTCCTGAATATGTTACAGTTTTTCGTAAGTGGGCTGGAAATGAAGAAGATTGGAATCCAATAAACAATAAAAATCACAGCAATTTTCCTTTAGACACTTGGCAATCTTGGGCAAGTCCTGTTTGGAATGTTGAAAAATCAGATATAAAACACTTAGAAGAGATTGAAAAACTTTACAAAGTACAATCTTGGATGGATGTTAAAAGAACTGACGTTCTAAACAATAAACAAGGAACTGACTTAGGTGATGAAAAGCATATTGCACCACTGCAACTTTCTGTAATAAAAAGATGCGTACAAATGTGGTCTAATCCACATGAAACTGTTTTTACTCCATTTTTAGGCATTGGAAGTGAAATATATGAATCAGTAAAGTTAGATAGATATGGAATTGGAATAGAATTAAAAGATAAGTATTTTGAAACTGCTATAAAAAATGTAAATAAAGCAATACATTCAAAAAATCAACTAACATTATTCTAATGCAAGATATAATTAATACCAATTACCAGAGCATAGTAGATAGGGGTTTTATTACTCCTACTACTACTCTTTTTCAGTTTTTAGATAAACTTGAAGAAGAAGTAGAAGAGCTAACAAATGAGGCTCTAAAACCTAAACAATATAGCAATTTACCAGAAGAATTAGCTGATGTTATTCTCGTATGTCTAAATATGGCTAAACATTATAATATTGATATTGAAGATGAATTAAAAAATAAGATCAAAATAAACCAACTAAGAGCACAAATATCTAAATGAATATTATTTTAATGAAAGCTTTTATAGCACTAATATCTTTGACAATAGTTATAATTACAACGTTAAATACTTATAAAAAGTAATTTTATAATTTTGTAAATTATGGATGTTATTAGCCCTCAAGAGTTAGCACAAGTAAGAAAGCTAGGCTATGAAGATAATATTACTTATTGTAAAGTTTTTAACTGGTTTAGAATCAAATGGGGTTATACATCTTGGATAGAAAAATCTGGTAAAGAGTATAACTATAAAATTTATGCAAAAGGTACCTACCACAAACCAATTTATACTGAATGTAATTCATCTTACTGTAAAAATTACGAAGATGCACAAAGTAAATTACTAAATGAATTAATACTTATAGTTGATGAAATTGAAAAGTGAATGCTCTTACTGGTGCTAGGTTTAGTCTGACCATTACTGTTAATTTGCTGTTAATTAGGTCTATACGTTATGACCTAAAGCAATTGCTAATTCAGGAAAATCATCACGCATTTAGCCTAAAATACTAAATTGTATTTGATAAAAATAATTTTATTTTATTATATTGTAAGCATGATTGAAATTGGTAACTTATTTGTAAAAGATAAATTTCAATATAAGGATTTTACATATCAAATAATTGAGATTAATACAGTTTTTGTAATTTGTAAGCGTATACCAGATAACGGTATAACAAGATATTTCTTAAAAAGTATTTTAGTTAATCCTAAAGTAAAAGTTAAGTTTTGGGTTAAAAATCCTGATTATGACATAACAGATAGATGGCAAGACCAAGTAAAATAGATAGATTTATTGAGGTTGCTAAAGATGTACTTTTTAGAGATGGGTTAATGCTGTTAACTGATGAGGAATTAGTATATGAGGTTAATAAAAGGTTAAAAGAAAAAGATAAAATTAGTTACAGGACATTTGCTATATGGAAAAGCAATAATGAAAATCACAAAATAATTAAGCATTATGTCAAGTAAAATGGGTAGACCTCCAAAAATAAAAACATTTATAAGCGTAGCAGAGGATGTACTTTTTAGAGATGGTTTAATGCTATTGACTGATGAAGAATTGGTGTTTTTAATTAATGAAGAATTAGAACAAAAAGATAAAGTTTCTGATAGGACGTTTGCTAGATGGAAGGCTAAAAAATTCAACGAAAATGATGACATAGGTAAGACTTTTGTCATGTTAATAAAAAAAGCATTAATAATTCAAAAGGAAACTTTGTTTAAAAAGTTCTCTAATGATGATAGAGCATGGCAAAGATGGGCATGGATTATAGAGCGTAAATTTTCTGAATGGAATCTTAAAAACATTAATGAAAACAAAAACGATAATACTCATACAGGAGAAATAAAAATAAACTACAACCTACCTAATGGAGATTAACATTAATCCGTCCAAAAAACAGCATGAAGCATACAATAAACTAAATGATAGCATTACTAAAGAAACTCTTTACGGTGGTGCTGCTGGTGGTGGTAAATCATGGTTAGGCTGTGAATGGTTATTAGTAAATTGTTTACGCTATCCAAAAACTAAATGGTTTATAGGTAGAGAAGAGTTAAAAAGGCTAAGAGCTTCTACATATCAAACGCTATTAAAGGTTAGACAACATCACAATTTACCTCATGACTTCTGGAGGTATCAAGGGCAAGATAACTTTATTCAATTATCTAATGGCTCAAGAATAGATTTACTTGATTTACAATACAAGCCCTCAGACCCAATGTATGAGCGTTTTGGTTCATTAGAATATACGGGAGG
>TARA_R100001440_G_scaffold47446_1_pt1 | contig 28877 bp, 29 predicted proteins | sample TARA_R100001440 | Tara Oceans TARA_R100001440 (sample SAMEA2622112) | marine metagenome | biome: marine biome (ENVO:00000447); feature: surface water layer (ENVO:00002042); material: "saline water (ENVO:00002010), including plankton (ENVO:xxxxxxxx)" | depth 5 m
CCTGAGGTCTACTTTTGAACCCCGCTAAAAATGGGGGGATTACCCCCTGGCCTCTATCAGAGCGAGGACGGTGTCTACTTCGTTATCCATCCCATTACGAAAAAACGCGGCACCCTGGACACCAGGGACAGGAATCAAGCGATCCGACTGTGGTCAATGCTTAACCATAGGTGGGAGGCCGAAGTCCAAGAACGGAAAACCAACGCCCTGGCTGAAAAATTGGATAGCCTCTCGATACCAGCAAGCAAGGGGGATCACATCCTGCTCCAGGACTACCTGAAGAAATGGAGAACGGAGGTCCTCGGTCATCAAATAAAGGGCAAGAGCATAGTTTGGTCGGAGTGCCGAGTCCTATCCCTACGAGGACCGAATAAAGGCGCCCCTATCGCTAAACCAACCCGTGTTGATTACGCGAGCGATGCCCGGCAATTGGAGCAGAGCGGCGATGCAAAATTCCCGCTTTCTGATCCGCAAATCCTTCGCAAGATTCGCAAACTGCTTTCCCCATGGCTGCCGATGCCGACCCATTACAACGGTCTCAAAAACACGTTGAACCGGGTGTTCCTCCATGCGGTTCAGGAAGGTCTCATTGACCGAAATCCGATGATCGATATACGTAAAGCCGCCGAAGAAAAACGCCAAGTTCTCATCCCTGATGAGGCCTACCGGAAGATAACTGAACACCTGTGCGTCCATCGTCATAACAAGCGAGATATGGACGGCACGTGGCGTGCGAAGATTTGCGATCTCATTTACATGATGAGTCAGCAGCCAATTGACGTTTTCAATTTGAAGGAAAGCCAAGGTGAGCTCTATGACAAACCCATCGATCGCGGGGACTATTTCGCCTACGGAGTGATCCGCTTTGCTCGCCACAAAACTAAAATCGGCATCGAACTCGAGATGAATGAGGATCTCGCCGATCTGTGGAAGTGGTTTGTCGAGTTCAAGCGGAAGGAGGCAGTCATAAGCGAGTACCTCCTAGTCTATCCGCGCTACTTCGACAAGCGCTCAAGAGCCCAACAAGTAAAACACAGAACGATGCAGGCCGCGTGGCGAGATGCCTGCAAAAAAGCGGGCTATGGAGGCATGTACCACCTCAGAGACCTCCGCAAGAAAGGACTGACCGAAGAGTTCCTGAGCCAAGGAGAAAACGACAAGGGCGGACATGAAACAGAGGCTATGCGGAATCACTACCGGCTAATAAAGCCGCCGAAACGAGCCCGGACCACAATTAAATTCGATCGAGAGCAAAAGACCAAATAACCCTAGGCATAAAGTGGTCCCCATCAATGTCATTAAGAATATAACGGAGGCTTATAGTAGAGAATAAAATACGCATATTGAATATGAAGCCTCTGCAATATCGGGAGCACGCCTGCGTAATTTTTTTCAGGCTCTTGCGGTCAGCCAGAAGCCTATAAAGCAATGAAATATTCAACCTAAGGATTAAGAAAGCTTATGATTTTTGAACCTGGCTTACAGACTTTTACCGAATACGAAGAAGTATTCTACATCGCCTCGGAGGGCTCAACGATCGGGGTATCTCTACAATTGAATGGGAGTCATCCTGGGAAAATCTCGGACCCGTTCGCGATTAAAGACGACGATTTTACTCTCACCTGCTTTGAAGATGACGGTGAGAAAATGAATTTGAAGATCGGGCGGTATTTGCAGACCGTAGAATTGGAAATCATCAAAAAGAAGATCCGAGATTTTCTCGGTGACACAAAACTCACAGGAAGTGACCTGAGGGAAGAAATTCACAATATTGTAAAGCGCGTGGACCTCGAGTTCGATAATCCTAGCGAGCCAAGTCAAGTCATTCCGGACGAGCCGATCGATGGAGATCCTGAGTTTTTGATTTACGCAACGGATGATGACCTCGCAAAATTCGCATACACGGCATCTGAGCTGTGCATCCCTTATATGCATCCCTGGGATGCATACGAATACCTGCTCCTGTTACGCAAGAGAGCTTTGAGGAAAGCTAGGGGAAGAACTGTGATTGAGCTTAACTCGTATTTTTGAAGCCTGTTGGGCCGCCTTGAAGCCTCGACCGATCAAGGCGAGGCTGTTTTATTATCAGGTGCTAATCACTGTTCTTGAAACTAAAGTCTGGCCGAGCCGGCCACACTATGGCGACATACGTTGGGAGTTCCGGCCGCGCGATCATTGGAATGTGGGACTTTTTGCCGCGCAAAGATGGCCTTTTTAGAGCAGGCTGGATAGTAATCAAAGAGCAGCTTGCACGATTCAACGCTTGCACCCGGGGGGCGCGAGGTTAGCAGCGCCCTTGCCTGCACTTGTTAACTCACCAATCCCCGAATTCCAAAACATTGTCCAACTGGGTGAGCCGATTGTTAAGCGTCCGACAGCTAATAGAACGAAACATCATGATTGTTATCGGTGCCAAGCTGCCGCAAAACTATCCTTCCAACGGTTTTGCGGTCAGTAAAATATCTGCCGGAAAGCTCTAAATGATAAACGTCTTTCCCATGAGCACGACGCACATCAAAAATCGTCGAGCCACTGTAGCTTGGCCATGCGGGGTTCTTGGGGTCAGCACGATAAACGTAGTACAGCTTTTTTTGCCCGGCCTCCATGCTGGGCGTAGTTTCGAGTGTGACTGACTTCATCGTTTCGCCATGGATATCGATTTCAGTGGAAAGTAATGACTGACGAATAACGGCTCGAATATCTATGGTCTTTCCATTTTCGAGAGTGATCTCCCCCTGCCAGGTTCCATTCAGGTCGGGGTAGACGGATTCGTTAATACGCCCTATCAGCGCCCAAAGTCTACGGGAGAACGATGTATGCACCAGCAAGGTCACTAGAAATGTGCTTACAATCGTGGAAATAGTGACGACCTTGAACAGGGGGTAGTCTGGAAGCCATGTAGCTTGAACAAAGGCATAAATACCAATGCTCAAAGCGACAGTAGCGTACGCGACATTCTTGAGCAAAGAATCAAATCGAATGATCCGAACCACTTAGATTTCTCCCAGCCTTGAATATCGGTGTATTCTATTCTTACCGTTGCTTTTAGCTGATAGGAGGGCTATGTAGGATTGGCTAAGAGTTTTCCCTACCCCCGCCGAGAGATTTATTCCCTCTGGAGCAAACTTGCAAAGATTCGTATAGACGCTCTCGAAATCAATATCACTTTCTATTGAAGCTGCCACACCGTCTGCAGCGCAAAAAACCACTTCAAACCCTCGCTCCGTCAGATAATTGGACATTTTCTCCGTGGCAACTTTCATCTCATCACAGAAGTGAGAGAGCTTCGCTACCGCGTTTTCAAGATAAAGTGACGTTATCTTCCTGCCTACGTCGTCACCATCTATAGAAATGTAGTTCACATTAACCTCTGAATAGTTGCATCACGCTTTCGTGAGCGCTTCTCTGTGTCGCTTGATCTAAGCTCGTTCCCAAAATTACCACTCATTCCATAACTTAACCGCAGCCTCGACAAACGCGTCGCAACTTGCTTGGTTCCAGCAAGTATGAACCCCATCACGCAACAGGTAATACTGTTCGTTGGCACAAATAAGGTCGGCCTTGGAAGCCTCCTGAAAGTACCAATTTAATGTGTTGACCACGCTTTCCTGGTAACTTGAGGCCAGCTTCTCGTCCGGGACATTGTAGAGAAGACCTTCGATATAGTAAGAAGGCGCGGCCCCGGCCTCGATCAAGCCGTCGTCGACCATCCGCCTCCGCATGTTCTTCAACACCCGAGCCACGGGCTTGCACCAATTCGAAGTGTTCTGATGCTTCATCGTCAGGTTAGCCGAGTGCTGCTTCGGATAATTCGCAATCCGTTCTCCGTCACCATTCCAGAAGCATATGCCTTCGACATATTCAGAGTTGTCAGACGAATGGAACTTGAAGTACCGGCGAAACTGAATTGCGACGATCACATCCACCTTTCGACGCGAACCATTAGCATCGATGGCAATAGCTTTGTCTCCGGCCCTGACTGCCGTTCCATATTGCTTCTTGAGCACAGACAGAACGTCACGTTTGAAGTCCGCGTGCGTGTAGGTGGCATCACGAAACGCTGACTTGTATGCGGCTTTTTCCTCTTCCGCCAGCTGGGACAAGTCGCTTTGAAAGCACTCGTCGAGCCGGATGACAATATCTACGTCGCTTTCTGTGAAGATATTCGTGTCGTTGGCGTAAGAGCCTTGGAGAAACACCTTGAAGTTCCTGCCGGCGTATGGCGTAGTGCTGGCCTCCAGTACGCTCTTTATCGAGTGATAGGTGCTACTCGACTGGGTGATCGATCCCTGGTGAGACCAAGTTTCGAGCTGCGTCTCTGGTATTGGCATCTTATTCCCCTTGACTACATTAAATAATCTCGAAGCTGTTGCTCCCGCGAAGCGAATGATTCACGACCACGTTGGAACAACACGTCCAGTTTTTTGAGGTCGTGCTCCAGAAGGTCGGTCGCCATCTCAGGCGAGACATAGCAGTCACTAATCCGGATCGTCGGCACATCATGAAACAGAATTTGCCGCAATTGGTCCATCGACTTCGTGTTGATCTCCAGGGTCTTCTGAAGGAGCTGAACGCTCACGAGGTATTTCTTCGCCAGCCACATCAGAAGGCCGGGCTTTGGTTCCGGGTAGGTTCCGACACCGACGCTTACCAGCCGAATATCTCTGCGATCAGTTCGAAGCGCCTCGACCGCATCAGCGATCGCGTATAACGTCGGATTATTCGCGCAATAACCGCCATCGATCAGCTCGATGTCCTCCCCCATTGAGGTCCTCACAATAGTTCGCTCGAAGAAGGGATATGCTGAGCATGATGCCTTGACTGCGTCGGCAATGCTCACGCCGAATCCAGGAACGAACGTACCGGCCCGGCCGTGTCCCTGAGCAACGCTGCCCTTGAATATCATTGGCAGTTCAGTAAGCCACTTGGCGGTAACGATTCCGATGCCGGTCTTTACGTCAGTGAACATCGCATCCCCAAAAACCTCGCTCGCAAGCTTCTTTAGCGCCATAGATCTGGCCGAAGCAGTCTTCTGCGACATCACGGTAGGCACATGTTTACGGTATAGTTCCAAAATAGAGTCTACGCTGTGGCCGAGCGCGATAAGTGACGCGATGATCGCGCCCGTACTGGTCCCGAAAACCAGGTCAAACTTCTGGTGCAATGGACACCCGACCATTGCCTCTATTTCCCGCAATACTCCCAAAGTGTAGAAGCCCTTGGCGCCGCCTCCATCCAATGTCAGCACACGCAATACTCGGTTTTCAGACAATTCCTCTGTTACAAGATTCATTTTACGCAGCTCTTCTTGAGCCTCCTCCTTTCGCCGCATGTGACATTGCGACTAAAATTTCAACTATCGTCGTCACAGCTAGCTTGCCGCTTAACGCTTGCGCTCACCTGCCGGTTTGGAGCAGCAGCGGAAAACCGGCCGGCTGCCGCCCTTAGTGAGCATCGACGGTCCAATGCTGCTACAAACCCTTTGGGCCAATCGACGGGCACCGCTCGAACCGTAAAGTTGTTTGTGTCATCAATGGCAGCCGATGTCGACTCAAAAGCTGTATCGCTTTTACCAATCCAAGGAAGCACAACGCTCCTTTCGGCAACGCTGACAATCACGATGCCCTCTTTTTCAGCCACGGCCAACATAGGTGAGTCCGTTTGAGTTTTTATCTTCACATACCATTTCTCTAATATCTCTTGATTAGGATTCAAGATCTGACCTCGAACTTTCATAAGTGCCCTAGAAAAAGAGTATGAATATCCAAATTGGGCACTACACACCAAAAATGCTGAACGCAGGTCGCTGATTTCAGAGAAACGTTTGTGGTATCTAACTCTTGCAGTAATACTAAATTGAGTACCGACTGCATTGCCGCTATCCGCGAGGCTCTTCATATATTCCTGAAGATAGCCAACCGCTTCGGGGTCATTGTTTTTATCGAGAATCTTAATGTTTGTAGTCCCACCATCGTTCGAGACTAAGACATTGATTTTCCGACCATCAGCTTCAAAGGTTGCCAGCCCTGCTTCGCCCTCTTGTTTGTGGTAAACGGTACGAATGAAATCAGTAAGTTCTTTTCTCCGGTGTGCAGCTGAGTCAATAGTATGCCCCGCTTTGTTGTTGCATGATTGGCAAGTCAGAATGATTCCCTTACCTCCATGTGATTTAGGTGGCACATGCTCCAAGGTCAACTCTCCTTGGATTAAGCTGGCGTAGTCGAAAGAGTTACCGCACAAAGGGCAAAAATAAAGTTCGTGGGTGCCAAGAACTCTCTCAGCGGCCGATACTCCCAGTTGGAAGAGCTTTTCCTTTCGCTTCTTGCTCATCTCACCCTTTGCTAACATTATATTAGTTTGCGCTGCGACTATACCGCAGTTGCTGGCGCCGAACTGTGACCTTGCCAGAAAAGTAAATCAGTCGAGCTATCAATGACCTATCGAGCCAGTCATTTCTGAATCCGCGAATTTCCTGTGGGTGAAAATGCGCTTCGACTTATCTGCGCCCAAATAAGACCACATATGTAAAGCTGCTGCAAAAAGTTAGCGCGTAGGAACAGTGTGTTGGAGATCTTGGCCGAGACAAGCGCGCCTGGTCCTCCCGGGTTTAACGAGACTGCCGGAACATCAAATCAAGCATTCTGGACCTATAATTGTGCTTTTATTCAGAATTTTTTTTGATAAAAGAGGCGCGTGGAAAGCGCTGTTTTTTTTGAGTGGAGGGGGGCGCAAAAAGTCCGCTATGTGGTCATAGCAAAGAAGTTGGGTCAGAGACAGGCAAACTATGGTGAAAACGGCGGCCAAAGCATATGGTCGGCTGATCAATCACACCCCCAAAAGCAGCTTGCCAAGGCGGATAACTTTTTGGGTTTAATTTGGATATTCTTTGGGTGAGAAACTCAACCAAATTTGGGCGAGGTAACTTATTGATTTTAAGATGTAAAAATGGAGGCGCGGGTCGGAATCGAACCGGCGTACACGGAGTTGCAGTCCGCTGCATAACCACTCTGCCACCGCGCCGGAAAAGATCGAAGGAATCGAATCTTTGTGCTCTCAGGTGGGCATTGAGAGACTTGAAGTATTTGGAGCGGGAAACGAGATTCGAACTCGCGACCCCAACCTTGGCAAGGTTGTGCTCTACCACTGAGCTATTCCCGCTTATTCCAATTCAGCGAATGACGTTTGCTGTCGTCGCTGAAGTGGCGCATATATTAATGGATCACGCTGAGGAGTCAACCCCTTTTTTGCCGCGATCAGGTAAAGCTAACTGATTGATTATTCTTTAAACAGCCGACTTCTGTGGGCGCTTCAGGTCTTGGGGAACAAATCCGGCCAGGCGGCGCGTAGATAGATGACCATTGACCATAGCGTCAGTATGGCAGCGCCATAAAGCACTACAGTGCCAGCCAGAGCACCGCCGGTCCCCATGGGAAACGCCAACAGCATGATGATCGAACCCATTTGGGCCGTTGTTTTGATTTTGCCGATGTAGGACACCGCTACACTTGCGCGCTTGCCCATCTCGGCCATCCATTCACGCAAAGCGGAAATCACGATTTCGCGGCAGATAATGACCGTTGCAGGCAAGGTCAGAAGAAAGCTGTGGTGCTCTTCGATCAGCACGGTTAGCGCTACGGCGACCATCAGCTTGTCTGCGACGGGATCAAGAAAGGCGCCGAAAGGCGTGCTTTGATTGAGGCGACGAGCGAGATAGCCATCCAGCCAATCGGTCACTGCGGCGAGCGCAAATATGGCGGCGCTCACGAGATATCGCCATTCGTAAGGCAGATAGAAAACAACGACAAAGATAGGGATCATTATGATCCGGGACATTGTCAGGATATTGGGTAAATTCATTCTGCCCTACTCGTTATGAAGCGCCGCATAAATGCTTTCGGCCAGATTGCGACTGATGCCTTTAACTTTCGCAATCTCGTCTATCCCTGCCTTGCGAATGCCTTGAATACCACCGAAATAGCGTATGAGCTCGCGACGGCGCTTGGCGCCCACGCCCTCGATTCCCTCAAGCGTAGACTGTCTGCGTTTTTTATCCCGCTGTTTGCGATGACCGGTAATGGCGAACCGGTGAGATTCATCGCGGATGTGCTGTATCAGGTGCAGTGCCGGCGAGTCCGGTGGCGCCCGGAATACAGAATCAGTGACCGCGTCGATCAGTTGTTCCATGCCGGCTTTACGGGTGACGCCCTTGGCCACACCAATCAGGGTGATATCACTGATGCCCAGTGTTTCAAATACATCCCGGGCCACGTTGAGCTGGCCTTTACCGCCGTCAACGAAAACCAGGTCCGGGCGTTTGCCATCGCCAGACGCCATTTTAGTATAACGGCGCGTCAGCACCTGGCGCATCGCGCCGTAGTCATCACCGGCGGTAACGCCTTCGATGTTATACAGCCGATAATCACCCTTGAGTGGGCCATTGTCGTCAAAAACAACACAGGATGCGACTGTGTTTTCACCATGACTGTGGCTGATGTCAAAACACTCCATTCTCTTGGGTGTTTCTTTAAGCTCCAGCAAATCCCGCAATGCCAGCAAGCGACGATAGACGGTTTCCTTGCTTGCGACATGAGTCAGCAGTGTCTGGTGGGCGTTGGTCGTTGCCAGATCGAGCCAACGACGGCGTTCGCCCCTCACGTTCATGCGCACCCGCACATCACGCCCGGCCGCTTCACTGAGCGCTTGCGCCAATACGTCTGATTCATCCACTTCAGCCGGTACCAGTACTTCCCGGGGAAATTCCCGCTGAGCAGAGCCACCGAAATAGTACTGGCCGAGAAAGGCGCTCAATAATTCACCCTCAGACTGTTCCAGCGAGAAGCGCGGAAAATAGTCCTTGGTGCCCAATACGCGACCGCCCCGGACCACAATCACAACAATACAGACGATGGCCGCATCCTGTGCGATCGCAATGACGTCGGCGTCGCCACCGCTGGACTCAATCGACTGCTGTTCCTGAACGTGCCTCAAATGGCCAATCTGGTCGCGATAGGCGCCGGCTTTCTCGAACTCAAGGTTTTTGCTGGCCTGCTCCATCGCAGCCATCAGATCATTGATGATCGCCGGATTTTTGCCCTCGAGAAACATCGTCGCATGGCGGATGTCGTCGGCATACTCCGCAGGACTGATATTGTCGACACAGGGGGCAGTGCATCGGTCGATCTGGTACTGTAGGCAGGGCCGAGATCTGTTACTGAAATAGCTGTCAGAACAATCCCTTATTTTGAATATCTTCTGTAAAACATTAAGGCTTTCGCGAACAGCGCCGGAGCTCGGAAACGGTCCGTACCAGGTGCCTTTGCCCTTGCGGGTACGCCCGCGCCGAAACGTCAGCGAGGGGTAGTTGTCATGGGAAGACAGATAAATATAGGGATAGGATTTATCGTCGCGCAGCAGAATATTGTAGGGCGGACGCAGAGATTTAATCAGGTTCTGCTCAAGCAACAGCGCTTCGGTTTCACTGCCGGTTATGGTGATTTCTATGCCGGCGATGCGGGCAACCAACGCTTCGGTTTTGGTTGACAGCCCGCTCTTGCGGAAATAACTCGAAACACGGTTCTTGAGGTTGCGGGCTTTGCCCACATAGAGAATCTGGCCTTCTGTATCAAGCATCCGGTAAACACCCGGACGCTCGGTCAGCCGTTTGAGAAATGTTTTACTGTCGAATTCAGGCGCCGTGGAATCAGACTTTATCGGCATCAAGCAAACCAAGCCGTACGGCCATCAAGGCCAGTTCAACATCGCTGGAAATATCCAGTTTTTCGAAAATACGGTAACGGTAACTGTTGACCGTTTTGGGGCTCAGGCACAGCTTGTCAGAGATATCCTGCACTTTCTGGCAATCCACCACCATCATGGCAATCTGGAGCTCCCTTTCCGACAGCTTGTCAAACACGGATAGCTTGTCGTCTTCAGGACCATCGCCGCCCAGCTGTTTGAGTGCCATTTTCTGGGCAATCTCGGGGCTGATATAGCGCTGACCTGAATGCGCCATACGAATAGCACGGACCATTTCTTTCAGATCGGCACTTTTGGTGATATAGGCGGAGGCACCTGCCTGCATGACCCGGGTAGGATAAGGATCATCCGCGCAGGCGGTAACTACGATGACGCGGATGGAATCGTCGATGCGCAGAATTCTGCGGGTGGCTTCCAATCCGCCAATACCCGGCATCCTGATGTCCATCAATACGATATCCGGAACATCGCCTCTAACAAATTCAACGGCCTCTTCGCCTGACGCTGCCTGGGCTACGACTTCAATATCCGTATTATCGGCCAGCATCCGCGTAATACCTGATCGAACCAGCTCGTGGTCGTCAACAACCAAGACCCTGATCAAAATCCACCCCGCACATGAAATATGGTTTGGAAAACGCGTGTCGCTCGGGCAGCGTCAACATCCTGTGAACACTCTGGGTAACCCGAAACCCTTGCAGACTGCAGACAATGAGTCGCTTGCAAAAAGTTTGCAGATTGTATCGCCTTAGGGCTCTCGGGGGTACCCATATTGCAGACAGATTCACTGCAATTCACTGATATCAGGGCTTCTGGCCTAATCCGGCCGTATTCTCGACCGGATCGAACCAGACGACAAGATCACCGCGTTTTACTGCTCCCAGCACCTTGTCGCGCTCGTCAAACGGGGATTCGGTATCATTCAGGCCGTGGTAACGCGTGCAGTACTCTTCGACCAACCCGAGAATCTGATCTTCTGCCAGTAATGCGGTATCCACCACAAATCGCTCTTCTCTTGGATCCGCATCCGGCTGGTTGGCGCTTTCGTCAGCGTTCATTCTGATTCCTGTAAAAGATGGGCGACAGTCCTGATAACAGCCAGCAAGGGCTTCATTTTTTGCGCAAAGCGAGCAGGCGTTTTGACCAGCCTATAACCTCAGCGGGATATAACTCAAGCCAAGCCCCTCACCTGTACCGGCGCTATCTGTACCTTAACGCGAAACAGCGAATACTTTATGATAGCGCGCCCTGATCAACCAACGCAGGCCTTTGTGTGATTAACCGCGTTTCCTTCCAGCAAACATTGCCGATTCTGTTTGGCTATATTCCATTGGGAATGGCCTTTGGCGTGCTGTTTGTAACCCAGCTGGATTATCCCTGGTGGGGAGCGCCCTTAATGGGCATTACCATCTACGCGGGCGCAGGCCAGATTCTGGCGGTCAGTTTGCTGGCGGCTCATACCGGCTTGCTTGAAGTGTTTATTGCAATGTTTGTGCTGAACGCCCGTCATCTCTTCTATGGCTTGTCTTTGCTCGGACGCTTCAAGGGTGCCGGCCTCAGAAAGCTGTACCTGATTTTCGGGCTGACTGATGAAACCTATTCACTACTGACTTCTCGACCGCGCTCTGAAGATGCCGACACCGAACGTCGAATCGATTTAAGGATTACCCTGTTCAATCAGGTGTATTGGGTTATCGGATGCGCAATGGGCGCTCTGCTTGGACGCGCCGTAGCGTTCGACAGCACCGGTATCGAATTCGCATTGGTTGCGCTATTTATTGTGCTGACAATCGAACAGTACAAAGCGCTGAATGCATCCTTCCCGATTTGGGTCGGCGCACTGGCTGCCGGGCTATGTATGGCGGCACTGCCAGCCGAACACCAGTTAATAGGTGCTGTAGTCGTAACGACAGTCACGTTGCTGGTGACCTACCGCCTGAACAAGTCGGCCCAGACCAGTCAGGAGGCCACAAATGGATAATATCAATTATCTGATGGCCTTCATTGCGGTCGCCACCCTGGCAACCTTTGCCACTCGCGTGATCCCATTCGTGTTTTTTGGAGGACATAGCGAGCATCCATTGATTCGACACCTGGGGCGCCAGTTACCCGCTGCCGTTATGGCGTTGTTGGTGGTGATCTTCCTGTTGCGATCAGGTGAGTGGTCAGCTCCGGTATTCGGAGCCGATGCCTTGCTTCCCAGCCTGCTGGTGGTAGGCCTTCACTTCTGGCGACGCAACGCCCTGCTCTCAATTATCGCTGGCACAGCCTGCTACATGGCGATTCAGCAGATGTAAAAGAGCCCAAAACTGCAATCAGCGATTCCAGAAGGTTTCGTGAATTTTCGCAGCTTCCTCTTCCAACAAAGGACCGATTACCTCTACCTCACGCTGCCCTGACTCAAACACCTTCCGGCACGGAAGATCCAGTGTGGGATTCTCGGGATGATTTCCGGTGATGGTTTTGAGCCGATGCTCACTAACCCCGTAAACCAGCCGCCCCAGGCCCGCCCAGTATGCCGACCCGGCACACATTGCACAGGGCTCAGCTGAGACGTACATCGTGCACTTTGCGAGGAAGTCCGGTCGATACGCTTTACTGGCTCGCGTCATCAATACCCGTTCAGCATGCCCCGTCATGTCCAGATCAGGCAGGTAGCCGTTTACCTGCTCCATCAAGACCTCATCTTTATCATTCACAAGAATCGCAGCAAATGGATGTATGCCCTGCTCTGCGGCAGTGGCTGCCAGTTCAATACTGGCTTTGAGAAAACTGATATCGGTTTCGTTGTAATTCACGGCTATACCTTGTGATTCGAAAAATGCTCGCCCCTTTAACGGGACACGTTTTACTTTTTAGGCAGACTCCAGCCGAAGAATATCTGCTGAGTCCACTGTACTGACTTGAATAGCAGCAGACTGATTGCCGCCAGGAATATCAGACCGGCAAATGCCTGGGGAATCTTGAAGAACGACGTCGAGAACTGGATGAAGTAGCCCAGCCCCTTCTCGGCCGCCACAAACTCCGCTACCACAGCACCGATGATCGCTAATGTGATCGCCACTTTAAGCCCGCTGAAAATATGCGGGATCGCGTAGGGAATACGGATCTGCCATGTTTCCCGGCGCAACGGCGCATCCAGCGATCGACTGAGCTCGATCAGTTCGTCCGGGGTTTCCTGAATGCCGGTTGCGGTTGAAACCACCAAAGGAAAGAACGTCAGCAGGCAGGTAATCAGCACCCGGGACGGATCATCAGACCCCATCAACACGATGATCAACGGCGCAACCGCTACGACCGGCGTTGATTGGATGACAACCAGCAACGGATAAAGGGTCCGCTGCAACAGCTCCGATCGCATCATCGCAATAGCCAGCGGAATGCTGATGGCTATGGACAAGCCAAAGCCCATCAAGGCAACGCTCAGGGTCGCCCAAAGGTGCTCCATCCAGCGACTGAACTCGACATCGAAAAAGGCATTTACAATTGCGGTAGGTGACGGCAGTACAAATGCCGGCAGCGCCGCAAGCCTGCAAAAGGCTTCCCACAGGACAACCAATCCCACAAAAAACAGGCCCGGCGCAAACTTGAAAAGCTGACGCTGCAGCCTGTTGTCAGACAGCTTCTGGTTCATAGATATGCTTCCTGATCCGGTCCGTCAGCGCACTGAAGCGGGGATGATTGATGGTTTCAGCACTGCGGGGGCGCTCGAGGTCAATATCGATCAGATCGAGTACCGTCCCCGGCCGCTGACTCATGACCAGCACGCGGTCGGAAAGTAGCACGGCCTCGGAAATCGAATGCGTAATAAACAGCACGGTCTTTGGCTGTTCATCCCAGATTTTCAGCAGATCAAAACCGATCTGCTCTCGGGTCATGGCATCCAGAGCCGAGAAGGGCTCATCCATCAGCAGAATGTCGGGATTGAGCAGCAACGCACGCACGATCCCGACACGCTGCTGCATGCCACCGGACAACTCACCGGGCATCTTGTCGCCAAAAGCTTCAAGCCCTGCAATCGCCAACAGCTCATCCGCCCTCTTCTCATCGGCGCGACCATATCGGCCATATTTGTGCTTGAGTGGGAACAGGATGTTCTTGCGAACGCTCAGCCAGGGCAACAGCGTCGGCTTCTGGAACACGATACCCACATCATCCCGTGGGCCGCTGACCTGCTTGCCGAACACACTTACTTCCCCTTCACTGGGAATAAGCAGTCCCGACACCATGCGCAGCAGCGTTGACTTGCCGCACCCCGAAGGCCCTACCACCGCCACGAATTCGTGGCGGTTGATCTCAAGATTGATGTCCTTCACCGCCAGTGGCGACTCCGGCCGGGGGTCGTATCGGTGACCGACCCCCTCCATGCGCACGAAGGCGCGCTCTGGGCTATTGCTCATAACGGACTCACTCAGGCATCAGTGAACGGTTAATGATCGATTCCGGGTCCAGCGCGCTGGTTTCAAGCCCGTTCGCCTTGGCCACATAAGTCCAGGTCTGGGCTACCCGCGCCTTGGTAAATACGCCCATGCCATCGGTGTCCGAAATGCTGTTCTTAACCAGCTTCATGGTGTCAGTGATCTGATTGGCCGCCACAATCGGGTCAACCTCTGGCACCATTGTATGAATATCCTCGCCCGCTTGTTTTGGTTTGTCGGCCGTAAAGGCGACCGCCTTGGCATAAGCCCTCACGAAGCGCTTTGCGACATCCGGCCGTTCCTTGATGAACTTGTCTGCTGCCAGCAAAGATGAGCTGTATAGCTCAAGCCCTGCATCCGACCAAGGCAATACTCTGATTTCCTTTCCGGCGGATTTCGCCTGTTCAGTAAACAGGGCTGTATTGGTCACCCAGGCGATAATGGCATCCGTATTACCAGTCATCAGCATGGGGCCGAGCGCACCCGGATCAGTCTTCGTCAGAGTCACGGCATCCGCAGGCATGCCATTTTCTTCCAACACAAGAGGCAGAAAAGCGTTGGACGACGTGAACGGTGATGTCGCGACTTTTTTGCCGGGTATATCTTTTATCGATTCGATGTCGCTATCCGCCAGCGTAAAGAAAGCATGAGGCGCCTGGGTAAAAAACGCGTACACGGCGCTGACCGGCACATCGTCCTGTGCCTTTGCCGCCATCAGCGCACCTATGTCGGCCGTGCCTACATCGGATTGTCCTGTCGCCATCTTGGTAACGGCGTCGGTAGACCCGCGGCCGCTCGCTATAGAAACGTCCAGATCTGCTGCCTGGAAATAGCCCTGCTGGATCCCGACATACACCGGCGCCTTGTCGCCTCCCGGTAACCAGTCAAGCTGAAACACTACTTTGTCTGCAGCAGATGCCATGCTGCTGATGGACAGCGATAGCGCAAGCACTGCCATACGCGGAAATCGTGTTCTCATGGGTTATCTCCAATGTCATCGTGAGTATTGCTGGTTTAAAGCGCATGTCAGCGCGATTTTCACTTTTAAATCAGAATCTAAAATGCATAACTTAAAGTGCTGTCAGAGCGTTCGCGCGCGCCATTCGTGCCTGGCGCCTGTCTGCCAGACCTACCACTGCGATGCCCAGCGCAATCAGTACGAAGCCGATAATGTCGTTCATGAGCGGTCGCTCACCCAAAACCCAGAATGACGCCAACATGCCGACCGTCGGCACCGCAGCAGAACTGAGCGACATGCTGACCGCCGGTAATGAGCGCATCGCACCTACTTGCGCAGCAACGCAAAGCCCGGACGCTATTGCCCCGCTGAAGGTGATATTGAGCACAAACGAGGTATCCCATTTGACCGCTGAGAAATCCTCGGAAAGTAACGCAATCGGAATAAGCGCCATGAGCGAACAGCCGATTTGCCAGGGAATCAATGACCACACATCACCGTGCCAGTGATGGCGCCTGACGTGGACAAGGCCCGCCGTCCAGATAAATGTGGCCAGCAAAATCATGCCTGCGCCGATCGCCAGACCGCTCTCATCCCAGGCAACGGATAGCGGATTCATGATGGATACAAGACCAGACATGCCGAGCCCGACACCGATAGCTTTCGGCAAGGTGAAGCGTTCCCCCAGAAACAATGCGGCGGCAGGCACAACCCAGATGGGCGAGGTGTAAGCCAAAATCACCGCCCTTCCCGCCGGTAGATACTGAAGCGCTACCGTCACCAGGGTGATGAAGCCGAGGTTTTGCAGTAGGCCAACAGAAAGCACAACCGGGATATCCTTGCGATTCGGCAGTCTGAGATTGCCCATAACCGCCGCCAGTAAAAACATGGTGAGCGTACCGAGTGCGATACGGAGCATGGTGTAGATCAAAGGCGGACTGTGCTCTAGCCCCAGCTTTAAAATCGGGAAATTGAACCCCCAACCCAGTGCTGTAAAAGCCAGCAGTGAATACCCAAGCCCCCAGGCATATTGCGGGTGGCCGCCGGTGCGGCTTTCAGAAACCCGGGAAGATTCAGGCATAGTCAACGTCCACTACCACTCATAAATGGATCTCAGCCAGTGCTGTTCATACTGTCGGAGCACATACCGGGCCAGTCTTGTGTAGCCCTTCGTAAACTTTCAGTGTTCTCGCGCCTTTCTGTTTCCGGAACTCGCCATCAGGATTCGAAATAGACGTTAAACGGGAGAAAAGCTGTCTCATTGGCCAGACTCTCTCGGTATGCGGTCAGTCGTGCGGTATTTTCGGCTCCAATTGAACACCGCATTACCTGACCACTCATTCAACATTTCATAACTAAGCAATCGCAGTGCCAGAAAAGAAGCGTGAAAAGCGACGATTTTTCTCCTTTAGGCACACCTAACCGCACCAATATCGATCAAACAAAATGGCAGCCGCACCAATACTGCCCTGCAACTGGTGGAGGTATCCGCGATCAAGCATCTGAAGGCCTTAAAAAGTCGCGGAAACCCATGTTCCTGGTGGCACGTTTTCTGAATAGGTCTCCAACAGCCCACAAGGCTTTCGAACTCTATTCACTCGACTCATAGGCAAACCCACGATGACATCCGCTTTTCAAAGCCCGCTGGAAGATAAACTCCCCATTATCAGCATGAAGCCCCTGCAAACATCAGACGCAGATAGCCGTCAGTTACTCGCTGACTCTCTTCGGGATACTTGCCTGAACACCGGCTTTTTCTATATCAGCGATCACGGAATATCTGATGAGTTGATCGGCGAGGTATTCGCAGCATCCAGGCGGTTCTTTTCGTTGCCTGAGACAGACAAGATGAAAGTAGACAAAGCGCTCTCGGCGGCAAACCGGGGCTATGAAAGCCTTCGAGGCCAAACGCTGGAGCCCGGTTCGCCACCGGACCTGAAGGAAGGCTTTTATATAGGGGAGGATATCGCTGAAGATGACCCGAGATTGTCACAGGGGCACTTCAACCAGGGTATGAGCCAGTGGCCTGAAGGGCAGCCTGAATTTCGAGAAGTCATGACGCGCTATTACCAGCTGATGACCGCGCTCAGCACCCGGATCATGAATGCGCTTGCCCTGTCCCTGGGGCTCAAAGAAGACTATTTCGCTGACTTTTGCCATGAGGCTCAGGCCACATTGCGACTGCTGCACTACCCACCTCAGCCCAGGAAACCTGCACCCGGCGAGAAAGGCTGCGGTGCCCATACTGATTTCGGCGGGATCACCATATTGCTGCTTGATGATAATCCCGGGTTACAGGTTTGGGACCGTTCTGCGGAGTGCTGGCTTGACGTAGATCCGATACCCGGCACGTTTGTGGTGAATCTCGGCGACATGATTGCCCGCTGGACCAACGATCGCTATCACTCCACCGTCCACAGGGTGGTCAATATTTCCGGTAAAGAACGCTACTCCGTACCCTTCTTTTTTACCGGTGCCCCTTCCCATGAGGTGCGTTGCCTTCCCTGTTGCCTTGAAGAGGGTGAGTCACCCAAATACCCGCCAACCACGGTTGAAGCTCATATTCGTGAGATGTACCGGAGGACTTATGCCTGACCTTGATCAAAAACCAACGCTGATTCTTATTCACGGCGCCTGGGCCGGTAGTTGGGGATGGCACAAACTTCAACCTTTACTGGCGGCGTCCGCAATACCGTCCATTGCGATCGACCTTCCCGGCAACGGTGTTACAGAGGGTGCGCCCGGTGAAATATGCCTGAAAGGCTATGTTGAGTACGTGATACAAGAAATTGAACCGATTCAGGGGAAGGTTGTGCTGGTTGGTCACTCCGGCGGCGGTGTAACCGCGACACAGGTGGCTGAAGCCGTACCCGAGCGAGTTGCCGGCATCGTATTTGTCACCGCGATGATGCTGCCGTCAGGCATGGGGTTCGCCCAGTTAACAGCCGCCCTTAAGGCAGCCGATCCGTCCGTGATCGGCATTGGACCGCACCTGGAATGGTCTGACGACCACCTGTTATCTCATGTGCCCGCGCAGGCAGCAAAAGAGCTCTTTCTTCACGACTTGCCAGAAGATGAAGCGGAAGCGGCGGCCGCAAAGCTAACACCGCAACCGGAAGGTGGACGAGCCATCGTAGCGCGCTGGACGGAGGAAGGGTTTGGGTCCATACCGCGCCTGTACGTTGAGGCATTGAAAGACCGGTCTGTTGTACTTAGCGCCCAGAGGAAAATGCAGGAACTGGTGCCGGGAGCCAAGGTGGTCAGTCTCGATACCGGTCATTTTCCCCAGGCAGCGGCTCCCGAGGCGCTGGCTGCGGAAATTATCAGATTTACCGATTCGCTTGTGGACTACGCCTGAGCAGGTAGATATCCATTATCCAACCATGTTCAGCGCGCAGTTCTGCCCTGCGGGCGACGATCTGATCGCTGATGTCCGTTAAACGGCCGGACATCAGGCATTGTTTCTCCATTCCCAGATAAGCCCCCCACCAGATCTGGATGTCGTCCGGGGCGAGGGACTGGAACGCCCCGCCACTGTCCAGCATTACGGCAACCGTGCCCGCATCAGCCGGCCACCCTGCTTCGCGCAGCTTGCGGCCCGTTGTGATAATGACGGGCTCCGCCAGCGCATTGAGTGGAATCCGATGTTCGGCTGTTAATACCTGCAAGCTGGTGATTCCCGGAACCACTGTAATCTCAACTGGCATGCCGGCATGTTCAAGCTTTTCAGCGATACGCAGGCTGCTATCGTAAAGTGATGGATCGCCCCAGATCATGAGAGCCGCCTTTCCGCCTTTTGGCAGATGTTGCTCGATCAGATCGCCCCACACATTGGATATGGCCGAATGCCAGTCGTCGACATCGGCAAGGTAATCCGGCGAGTCCGCCCGGGAAGGCAAATCAAACTCGACAATTCGGGCAGGACTGGCGTCTTTCAGGAGCTTTCGGCACAGCAAACGGCGCAGATCCACGAGGTCGGATTTCTTCTCGCCCTTGCGGGGGATGAGGATAAGATCGGCTCGGTTCATGGCGTTTACGGCAGCCAGTGTCACATGATCCGGGTTCCCGGTGCCGATACCGATAAGCGACAACTGAATCATTGCCCATCCCCGCTGTGGTCCGATCCGCTTTCAGCAAACGGCGAGTCAGCTGATTGCGGCCGAAAGCGGCGATCATAACCAACCGCGTACAAACTGCTTTCAGTAAAGGTGTCGGTTGCCAGTGCGGGCCCGACCAGAATCAATGCAGTACGGTTAATGCTCTCGTCGATCAGCGTCTCGATCGTCGCCAATGTTCCTCTTATGACTTTTTCATCGGGCCAACTTGCGCGCCAGACAACCGCTACCGGACATTCTGTTCCATAGGCCGGCGAAAGATCCGTAACCACCTGGGCCAGATTGTGGATCGACAGGTGTATCGCCAGGGTAGCGCCTGTAGCAGCGAAGTTGGACAGGGTTTCGCCCTCTGGCATCGCGCTCGCCCGCCCGGGGGTGCGGGTCAGTACCAGTGATTGCGCAACTTCAGGCAGTGTCAGTTCGTTTCCAAGTGTCGCTGCGGCGGCGGCAAATGCCGGCACTCCAGGCGTTACGGTGTAGGGAATAGCCAGCGCACGGAGCCGACGCAACTGCTCCCCCATCGCAGACCAGACCGACAGGTCTCCGGAATGAAGACGGACAATATCAAGCCCCTGATCATGAGCCGACTGAATCTCGCTGATAATGTCATCCAGCGACATGGGCGCAGTATTCACGATTCGTGCTTCAGCAGGACAATGCGCGAGAATTTCTGTCGGTATCAGCGAACCGGCGTACAAGCAAACCGGGCTGGCAGCAATCAGATCCCTACCCCGCAGGGTCAGTAAATCAGGCGCTCCCGGCCCTGCGCCAACGAAGTGTACAGTCATGAGTGTGTTCCTTTGGCCAACGCACAGGTGGCCATTCGATCCTGCGAAACGGTGCGCAGGCAAAGTAACGATGCATTGTTGCCGGCACCCGCCAAAGCGGAGGCTTCAGCCACGCTTCCTGTGCCCCGATTCTGAATGCTTTTTTCCGACAGGGTTTGCGTGGGCATGGCCGTAAGCTGACGCGCGTCAACTGCGATTACCGGCACCCCTAACGCCTGCCCAAGCTTGCTTACCAGTGGAATTTTGTCCGCAGGTGCAGCCAATGCATTAATCGCTGCAGGCTGCACGCCGGAGGCAGTCTGCGCACAAGCGGCTTCCAGCGCATCCCGGAGCGATTCTGCTCCGGCTGCGGCGCGATATCCGAATCCGGCTACAATCACAGCGTTACCCGCCACTGCACGATGGGATACTGGGCTTTCCATCCCCGGCGACTACCAATGGCCCCGGCAGACGACAAGGCGATTCGCTGCAATTCTCCGCCTTTATTGTCCTGCCACTGAACCAGAAGCGCTTCAGATTCCAGCGTCACTGCGTTAGCCACCAGTCGGGTGCCTTCAGGTAGCCGCTGCCAGAGCGTTTCCAATAAGGGCTCAGTCAGACCTCCGCCTATGAAAACAGCATCCGGCAAAGGCTGATCGCCGAGCACATCCGGCGCACGCCCCTCAATAATATCCAGCCAGTCTACTCCGAGGTTAAGTGCATTGCGTCTGGCGGTCGCGGCGCGATCAGTCGAGGCTTCAAACGAGATTGCCCGATTCTGCGGATGCGCCAGCAGCCATTCAATGGCAACTGAACCCGAACCTGTGCCGATATCCCAGAGCAACTCGCCAGGCATTGGTGACAGCGCTGACAGGGTCAATGCGCGCACCGTCTGCTTGGTGATCTGGCCGTCGTGTTCGAAGAAGGAATCCGGCAGACCTGGGGTCCGGGGCATCGCGGGTCCGCTGCCGGCAACATCAATCGCCACAGCTACCGGGTGGTTGATGTCGTCGGGCGGTTGCTCGCCGGCACTGAATACCCGAATCCTCTGGCGTTCGCCGCCCAGGGCTTCCAGCAGGTGGAGCGTCGATTCCGCGAAGCCCAGGCTCGCGATCAATCCCGCCAAGTCCCTCACAGCGGCGCCATCACGGAGCAGCACGATCAGCTTTTGACACGGCTGTAGATACGGTCGAATACGGTTTAACGGTGCAGCGTGCAACCCTAGACAGGTGGCCCGCTCCAACGGCCAACCCAGCGCTGACGCAGCAAGGCTGAATGTTGACTGTGATGGTATCGCCGTCCATTCGTTGGGTTGCAGGTGTTTTGATACCGATGTGCCCGCACCAAACCAGAACGGGTCGCCGGACACCAGCATCACGACACGTTGACCACGCTTCGCTAACAGCAACGGAATACCATCGCTGAACGGCACCGGCCATTCGATCACGTCTGCATTGATATCCGGCAACAGATCGAGGTGGCGACGGGCACCGAAAACGGTTGAAGCCTGCTCGAGCGCAGTTTGGCTTGCCGCCGTTAAACCGGATGTGCCACTCTCCCCCCAGCCAACGAATGTGAGCCACGGAGCGTTATTAACGTCAGCCATGATAAATATCCTGATTCTGGGTGGAACAACCGAAGCCAGCGCGTTGGCGCAGGCTCTGGCAGAACGCAATATTTCCGCCACTTTCAGCTATGCGGGACGGGTCGCGGCCCTTAAACCCCAACCCTTGTCGGTGCGTGTTGGCGGTTTCGGTGGCGTTGAAGGGCTGATCACCTATCTGCAGACTCATCGCATTACCCATCTGATCGACGCGACGCATCCATTTGCCGGACAGATGAGCCAACATGCTGTCGAGGCCAGTCAAGCGACAGGCGTGCCTTTGATTGCGCTGACCCGGCCCGCCTGGGAATCTCAGCCCGGCGATCATTGGCACATCGTGCCGGACATCGACGCCGCCGTTGACGCGCTATCGGGCGATAGTCAACGGGTGATGCTCGCCATTGGCCGCATGCACCTGCCAGCATTCTCAGTCCAACCCCAGCATCACTACCTGTTACGACTCGTTGATGCACCGTATTCGCCTCCGCCATTGCCCGAGCATAGCGTTGTGGTCGATCGGGGGCCGTTTACCCTTGATGGCGATCTTGCCCTGTTGCGAGAACACGCGATTGATGTCGTGGTCTGCAAGAACGCCGGCGGCACCGGTGCCGCTGCCAAGCTGGTGGCCGCCCGCCAGCTTGGGCTGTCTGTGATCATGATCAATCGCCCGCCTTCACCGCAGCGACAGGAGGTTCATTGTGTCGATGCCGTGCTGGACTGGCTGGATCAGGCAACCGAGCGCGGCGTATAAACCAGCGGCCCAGCCGGACGATCAATTACCTTTGTCAGACTCGACCCGACAATCACCAGCGTGCGCATATCGGCCATTTCAGGCTCGGCTTCCGCCAGAGTCGTCACTCTCACCTGCTGCTCGTCGGTTGAAACGGCACGAGCAAAGATAATAATGCGATCCGGGCCGCAGGCTTTCTGCAGAACACTAAGTGCTTTGGCGAAGCCTTCCGGACGCGACTTGGAACGCGGGTTATAGAATGCCATCGCAAAGTCCGCTTCAGCCGCAAGCTGCAAACGGCGTTCAATCAACGACCAGGGTTTGAGGTTGTCTGACAGATTGATACAACAGAAATCATGGCCCAATGGCGCACCCGCTGCCGCACTCGCCGCCAGCATTGCCGAGACACCCGGAAGTATGCGGATATCAACTTCTCGCCATTGTTCCAGCCCGGCTTCAAGCGCTTCGAATAGCGCCGATGCCATCGCAAACACACCGGGGTCTCCAGACGACACCACCACGACATTTCTGCCCGCGGCTGCCATTTCCAGGGCATGAGTGGCCCGATCCAGTTCCTGGCGGTTGTCCGTCGCGTGCAATACCAGACCCTCGCGCTCCGGCACCCGTTTGACGTACGGAATGTAGCCGACGATATCAGTTGCCTGGGCCAGCACTTCGGAGACTTCCGGAGTGATCATTCCATCCGCACCGGGGCCGAGGCCTGCGACAACGAGCCAGCCGCTCACGGGCGCCTCCCGTTACCGTGAATCAGCAGAATCGAGAAGTAAGGTGCGATCTGGCCCGCCTCGCGGAACGGCGTGACCCGCTCTTCGTCCATGGCCGCGTATTCAATAAACCAGGCCTCGTCTTCCCGGCCAGCCTTAACCAGGGCGCGCCGCACCTTATCCAGATTGCGCCCGATTTTCATGACGACCAGTGCGTCAGTTTGCGCAATCCGCTCTGCCAGCACCTCTTCCGGCAAGGTGCCCATCGCAACGGTGAGCACATCATCACCCCAGGTCACTGGCCGACCGGTTGCAGTCCATGCGGCCGACATGCCGGTGATACCCGGTACCACGGATACCGGCACCCGATCGATCAGCCGGGTATACAAGTGCATAAACGAGCCATAGAAAAACGGATCGCCTTCGCAAAGCACCACTACATCGTGACCTGCATCGGCGATTTCGATTAAACGTTCGACGCTGCTCTCATAAAAGCGTGACAGCTGATCCTTGTAACGCGGATCATCAAAAGGAATTTCGGTTGTCACGGGATACGCCATTGACAGCTCGACGACGTTTTCAGGCAGCATGCCCTCTACAATGCGCCGCGCATGGCCTGTTTTGCCCGCCTTGTGGAAATACGCCACGTAGCCTGCGTTGCGGATCAGTCGGTCGGAGCGAACGCTCATCAGATCCTGTGCGCCGGGGCCCAGGCCCACGCCATAAATGGTGCCAGTTGTCATTCTTTTCGATCCGCTAATGCATTGATGGCAGCAACAGTGACCGCACTACCGCCCAAACGTCCCCGCACGATACAGCATGGCAGATCCTGACTGTCCCAGAGCGCGTCTTTCGATTCCGCTGCGCCGACGAAACCGACCGGGCAGCCCAGGATGGCAGCCGGACGCGGACATTCCGGATCTTCCAGCATATTGAGCAGGTGGAACAACGCCGTCGGTGCATTACCAATCGCGACTACCGCCCCGGCAAGATAGGGGCGCCATAGCTCAAGCGCAGTGGCTGATCGGGTATTCGACACGGCCTTTGCCATGGCCGGTACGCGTTCGTCATGCAGGGTACAAATGATCTCGTTATTCGCCGGCAGACGCGCGCGCGTAATGCCTTCTGACACCATGCGGGCATCACACAGTATTGGTGCGCCGCCTTCAAGCGCCGCGCGCGCTATGCGGGCGAAGTCACCAAAAAATTCGATATGAGGCGCCAGCTCGACCATGCCGGTGGCATGAATCATTCGCACGGCAACCGGCTCTTCGTCTGTAGAGAACCGGGCAAGGTCGGCTTCACGCCGGATAGTGGCGAAAGACTCCAGATAAATCGACGGCCCGTCTTTCTCGTAGGCGTGGGGCATTACTTCACTCCAAAATATTCAAGTAGCTGAGATGCGGTGAGACCGGTGATGTCCGGTTCTCCGTCCGCTCTCCCTTTAAAAATCACGTCGTAACGCCCTTCTCTGCCTGTGACACAAATATCGCTGGCGAGCCGGCGTGCGCAGCCTTTCGAGCAGCCCGATACATGCAGGTGGCCTTCTACCGCGCCACTTAACTGACGCGCGAGTTCACGTGTCGCCACCGTAGCCTGCTCACATCCAGGCGCTCCGGCGCAGGCATCCGCATTCAGTTCCGGCGCGCTATTATCCAGAACCAGGCCTGAACACGGAAGCCCGGGTATACCGCCCTCCAGAATCAAGCGTCGCCAGGGGGTCACCCGCATGCCTTTCGCGTTGGTTTGCTCTACCGCAGCCCTGAGGTTTCCGGCATCAACCTGACCGAAAATCAGCCCATACAATGTGCCTGCCGGATGAATACCCAGAGCCGGCACTCGTGCAGCTTGAGCCGGAGAAATCCTCGCCGCGGCCCACTCCGGCAAATCGGCATCGTGGCGACGCATCCTGCCTGCATCCAGGCCGCCGCTGTCGACAAACCAGTGAGCGAGTGCAATCAGGGCATCGACCGCAGATTCCGGCGTTGCCACCAAAGCTCCCTTGTCGCGGCCGTCAGCACGGACCAGCAATGCTCCGGATTCGCTTCTTTCGATCCGGAAATCCGCCGACTCATGACTCAATAGCGGCGCCGGCCCGGCATCGATGGCAAAGCCGACTTTGGCCGGCAGCGACGGCAACGCGTTGAGGCGATTCAATAGCAGGCCGGTGATACGGTGCGTATCGTCGCCGTCGATCCAGTCAGGCGCAACCAGCAGATTCCGTCGCCCTTCAGTTTCAGCATCGTCGTCAACAAGTCCGGCTTCGCCTATTAATTTCATCAACTGCGGCCAGGCCGCTTCGGTAACACCTCTGATCTGCAGGTTGGCGCGGTTAGTCAGGTCGATTACGCCAGTGCCAAAGCGACTGGCGGCATCACACAAGGCCAACACCTGATTGCGGGAAAGCGCAGCGAACCGGGGACGCACTCGCACAACCAGACCGTCACCGGAGAGCATCGGCCGCAACGCGCCCGGGCACCAGCCTTTGACAGTGACGTTACCGGCCATGCCCTGCCGCTCCCGCTTCGGTCACCCTCGCCGGCTGTGGCGGTGAACCACTACCGGACTCACTTTCTTCATCCAATTCCAGCAGCAAATCCTGAAGAGCCGCCGCGTATTCGCCCGGTTCACGCCACAAACCCCGTTGAGTGGCTTCGAGCAGCCGTTCTGACATTTCTTCGAGCGCTGCGCGGTTATGATCCCGCAGGAACTTCTGGTTTTCGGCGTCAAACACCAGTGCGTCTGAAAGCTGCTCGTACTGGTAGTCATCAACCAGATCGGTAGTGGCGTCGTAGGCAAACAGGTAATCGACGGTGGCCGCCATTTCAAACGCACCCTTGTAGCCGTGCTCCTGCATGGCGCCAATCCACTTGGGATTGAGCACACGTGAACGCATGACGCGGTTCAACTCTTCTTTCAGTGTGCGAATTTTGGGCAACGCAGGATTGGCGTGATCCGCATGGTAGATCGCAGGCGACGAACCGGAGAGTGAGCGAGATGCGTTCGCCATGCCGCCCTGGAACTGGTAATAGGTGTTCGAATCCAGAATGTCGTGCTCGCGGTTATCCTGATTCTGGACCACCGCCTCCATGCCATTGAGCTGATGCTCGAAATCATCGCGTGCTTCGACGCCGTAGGCGGAAGCCTGACCATAAGCGTAACCGCCTGCTGCCAGGTAGGCTTCAGCCAGATCGCCGCGATCCTCCCAGCTACGGCCATCAATCAGACTATTGAGCCCTGTGCCATAGGCGCCCGGTTTGCTGCCGAATACCCGGTAACTGGATTGTCTGAACGCCTCATCTTCGGAATTGCCCTCAGCGATCAGCTGCGACTGGCGCGCCAGCACGTTGCGGCGAACGGTATTGTCGCTGCCCGGCTCTTCGTAATTCGCCACGGCCTGCACTGCCGCATCAAACAGACGAATAACGTTGGCGAAGGCATCCCGGAAAAATCCCGACACCCGCAGGGTGACATCAACCCGCGGGCGCTGAAGCAACATGGTCGGGATCACTTCAATATCGATGACCCGTTGGGATCCCTTCGACCACACCGGTTTGACGCCCATCAACGCGAAGGCCTGGGCGATATCATCGCCGCCCGTGCGCATGGTCGCGGTGCCCCAGATCGAGACGCCCAAACGACGCGGGAAATCGCCGTGATCCTGCAAGTACCGTTCGACCAGCGCCTGCGCTGACTTCTCGCCTAGAGTCCAGGCCGCCGGCGACGGCACCGAGCGATTATCGACGGTATAGAAGTTTCGCCCTGTTGGCAGGGTATCCAGCCGCCCTCGACTGGGTGCTCCACTTGGCCCTGGCGGAACGAAATAACCACTGAGCCCGTCAATCAGCGACTGGATTTCCATGCCCACGCCACGCCGCATCGCGGCAAACACCACGTCGCGGGCGTAGCGACACTGGGCTGCGGTGGCAGGATAGTCCTGAGCCAGCGCCTCAAGATCGCTATCGCTCACCACATAATCAGCCACCACCTGGTGGGCCAGCAGTTCAAGTCGCTCCCGGGTGTCTGCCCCGGTACGCCAGGGTGAATCCGATTGGCTCACGAGTGCTTCAGGGCGCGGGCCAGCCCAGACTTCAGCACCGGCTGCCAGCGGATCGAATTCGCTACCCGCAGCCAATAACCCGAGATCAGCCGCCAGATTATGCAAAATACCCTGATATTCCGGCTGTGAGCCACGGGGTAAGCGAAGAATGGCGACCAAAGTGCCGGGGAGCTTTTCGGCTGGCGGAAGCTTGCCAAGAATATGCAGGCCGTGGCGAATCTGAGCTTCCTTGATGTCACAGAGGAAGGTATCCAGCTCTGTCAGCAAGGTGTCATCGTCAACGTTAGTGGGATCAGAGATATGACTGAGTTCCTGGTCGATTCCCGTTTCTCTCAGGTGGCCCAGAATCGTCTTGCGCAGAAACTCTTCCCGCCGGGGATCTAGCCCGAGTGCCTGATAGTATTCATCGGTCAGGGATTCCAGCTCTGCCATTGCGCCGTATATTTCAGCCCGGGACAGTGGCGGCATCAGGTGATCGATAATAATGGCGTGGGCGCGTCGCTTCGCCTGCGCGCCCTCACCCGGATCATTGACGATAAAAGGATAAAAATGCGGCAACGGACCCAGCGCGATATCGGGCCAGCAATCCGCTGATAGCGCGGTACTTTTACCCGGCAACCATTCGAGACTGCCGTGCTTACCCACGTGAATCACCGCATCCACCTGATAATGCAGGCGCAACCAGACATAAAATGCAAGATAGCTGTGGGGCGGCACCAGTTCAGTATCGTGATAGGACTGAGTCAGATCGGCCTGAAAATCGCGCTCAGGTTGAATACCAACGAAGGTTTCGCCGAGGCGGATACCGGCAATCATCAGTCGACCCTGGCGATATTTTGGGTCTTGCTCCGGGCTCCCCCACCGATCGTTCACGGCTTGCCTGGATGCCTCGGGCAAGGTCTCGAACCACTGCAGATAATCTTCAACCGCCAGACTCTGCCAGCAAGGTCGCTGGGCAATGGATTGCGGCTGATTGGTGACCGACCCCTGGAGTTCACGGATCAGGTCATCGCCGTTTTCCGGGATGTCCTCAATCGGGTAGCCGGCACCTTGCAGAGCACTGAGTAGCTGCACGGTTGAAGCCGGCGTATCCAGTCCGACGCCGTTGCCGATCCGACCATCCTGATTCGGATAGTTTGCCAGCACCAACGCCAGTCTTTTTTCGCGATTTGGCGTGATACGCAAACGGCAGAAACGGCGCGCCAGTTGCGCGACGAACCCTGCCCGTTCGGGATGCACTTCGTGGCGGATAACCGATAACTGGCAGCGTTCACTGTAATAGCCTTCCGCCTTGAAACCGACAGCGCGGGTGATCACCCGACCGTCCATCTCTGGGAGCACCACCTGCATGGCCACGTCACGGCTGCGCAACCCGCCGGACTCCCGTTCCCAGTCGTCCTCTGTGCTGCTCGACAGGATCAGCTGAAGCACGGTGGGTCGACCAAAGAACAGGCCGCTGTCATCGTCATTCGCCAGTGCGTCAATATCAGTGGCGCCGCGGTTTACCGAGAAACCTGTGGTATTCAGGATCAGAATGGCGCCGGTCTGTTCGATCAGATAATTCACATACGACAGGCACTCATCTTCTTTCAGCGACGACAGCGCCACGGGGAGCACGCTGAGCCCCTGGGATTCCATTGCACCGATAATGCCGTCGAGTACCTGGGTATTCGCGCCCTGCAGGTGGCTGCGATAGAACAGCAGCAAACAGACGGGACTGGCCGGAGCCTGGCGAGCCCGCCATT
>TARA_R100001440_G_scaffold72398_5_pt1 | contig 28691 bp, 21 predicted proteins | sample TARA_R100001440 | Tara Oceans TARA_R100001440 (sample SAMEA2622112) | marine metagenome | biome: marine biome (ENVO:00000447); feature: surface water layer (ENVO:00002042); material: "saline water (ENVO:00002010), including plankton (ENVO:xxxxxxxx)" | depth 5 m
ATTCCAGGCGCCGTATAGATGGCCGTTAAACACGTCCAGTTCCGAGTCGATCGTTTCCTGGCCGCCCCCTTCAACATTGATGGTCGCCTTATAGTCGGGATAGAAAAACGACAGGTCTGCCCCGAACTGCAGGTGCTCATTAACATGATAGGAACCGCCAAATGCCATCCCAACTGCAGAATCGATATCGACGCTCGATCCGTTGCTGCCGTTGCTCTTCTCACTGAAGTTGCCCAACATCTGAATGGACATGTCCCAGCGCTCCGCCCTTTTGGCCTGAACAGCCATTGAAGACACAACACCCAGGACCAAAATCACCAGAGTACAGAATTTCACGATCCACTCTCCTTCTGATTAAGCCAACAGCGCAAGAGCGCCCAGGCACCTTTAACTATTAAAATAGTGAACCTGGCGGAGAATGGAAATGTGTGATGACAGCCGCGTACGACACAGCACCGGATTGGCGCCGGTTCACCAGACCGCAAGCAAGGCGCCAACCCCCAGCACAGCGCTGCCACCCACCTCGGCGACAATCAACAGCACCATAAAGATCACCATCAGTACCGGAGGCAATGTCCTGCGACCCACCCTGTGCGGTTTGCGCAGCTGATTACTGGTGTCTTTCAGCACCCCGTGCACCACATAACTGGCAATTGCGAACGCGAAAAAAGACAACGCCGAAGCTGCAGCCGCTGTATTAAGCCATTGGGGAAACACACTGTAAGTCGCAAACCACCCGAGCAACATGGCGGCAAAGCTGTACATCAGGGAGCTGCGATGCGCGACATCGACATAGCGTGGTGCGACCGCTTTGGGGCTCGCTGCCATGCAGGCATATTTCCAGATACCGGTGAGCAAACCGGTCATAAAGAAAATAAAGGCAGCCGTCAGGCACAATTTTTCTGCGATTGTCATAGAGCCATTACCATTATTGGTTTTGGATGAGTCTATCGACAACCGGTTTTGAAGTCCTGTGTTGGTAGGCCAACTTGGCAAGCGTCAGTTCTGAAACGTGTCTGACGCTTTCAATTTACCAGAGATCCGGCAAGCCTTTAGAGGGCTTCCATGGGGCAGGCAGGCAACGAGCCGACAACGCTATATCGTGCCGGCTTCGCTTTTAAAGCACACGCCCGATGTCAGGCGCGACTCAGAAACCGGCGTTCATCGACGTTGATCTTGATGCGGTCACCGGTGGAGATATGTTCCGGCACCTGCACCACCAGACCGGTCGTCAGGGTTGCCGGCTTGGTTCTGGCGGTGGCTGAACCACCCTTGAGGGAAGGATCTGTCTCTACGATTTCCAGATCAACCGTGGGGGGCAGCCCAAGCGCTACGGGTGCGTCACTGACCAGAATCACTGTCACGCCCTGAGTTTCTTCACTGATGAACAACAGTTCTTCTGCAATGACTTCCCTGTTGAGGCTGTATTGAGTGAAGTCTTCAGTATCCATGAAGACGAACTCATCACCATCCGCGTAGGAAAACGTAGCAGGACGCCGGGTAAGATCCGCCAGCGTCAACATGTCTGAATCCTTGAAGGTCTGGTCGATTTTATTGTTCGTCACAACATCGTACATCCGCATGCGGTAGAGACTTCCACCAGCACGACCTTGTGGTACTGAACGCTCGATATCCCTCACGAAGTAGACCCGACCCTCAAACTCAACTGCCGAGTTCTTCTTGATTTCACTTGCTTTTGGCATCTTCCAAAACTCCAGAATTTTAATCAGACAGAGATCGACCGACACAATGCGATCACCGACTACACAACCGCCCTCACGCGATACTTTCGCCGGTATGCTGATATACCACGAAGACACAGTCCAGGCGATAGTGGATCGATAACCGTGTTCGAAAACAGCCCGGTTTGAGCATGCCTCAGGCGTCTTGCGAAATAAGGGGAACGCGGCGACCAAACCGACATCCGGGCGCTACCCTAGCGCCCGCACCATTGCCGCCACCAATTGAGTCTGGCGGCGATAGCCATTCTTGCCCAACAGGCTCTTGATGTACTGGCGAACGGTGTGAACTGAAATCGAGAGCTCTTCAGCGATGGATTCTGCCGTCATCCCCTGAGCCAGAAGAGATGCTGTGCGCGCTTCAGCGGGGGTACACTGGAAAAGTTCCTGCAGCCGGTTCTGGTCAACCGGGTTCGCGGCATTAAACAGCACCAGCTCCGCCAACGCGCCGTGATGATTATTCTCACCCTCAACTAATGGTGTAAGACAGATCGCGATACGTTCATCGTCGGTTTCGTCAAACAGCGTGATGATGTCCTGAATACCGTGCCGGGCGTTGAATATACTGGTGACAATTGCACTCTCGAGTTTACGGTTGAAGCGGGCATGCCGGCTTTTGAGCCTTTGCTCCTGTGAATCCGTCACGAACAAACCGGGATGCTTAGCCAGCACGACCTCGGCCGCCGCATTGCATTGCACCACCTGCGCGACTTCGTTAAACACGATCATCGGTTTGGAAACATGGTTCAGGGCAGCGGAGAGGTTCTCGCTATCACCCTTGGAGTGATAAAGCTTTTGATGAAGTTTGACTGCATTTTCAATATGCGGCGCCAGCATATTCATCTTCAGCAGTTCCGTCTCCGTATAAGGCCCTTCGTCCCGGTGGCGGTTGGTCATGAATACGATCTGGGATTCATCGTTACGGCAAACCAGCATTCCTGCGCTGTCACCAAGACCGGCTTCCTCTGCCCAGACACGGCTCTGTTCCCCCATCATCGCCATAAAATCCACATTGGGATCGCCTCCTGTAAACGAACCAAACTGGCGTGGCGACAGCGCAGTATATTTCAGTAGGGCTTCATCCTGCTGGGGTAAGTCACTATTGATGTACCACTGCTCGAAGCCGTCCGGATAGCCAAACGTCCAGCCATAGATCATCCGGATCGGCGCGTTGGTGAGGCCAAGAAGGCCACCTTGAAGACATCTGAAATGGGATTTGAAAGCATCGAAGAAGGGATGAAAGCCGCTATTGGAGTTCAGGCAACCATAAAGTGCTGCCACGAGCTGATTGTAGCCAGCGAAGTCATCGAGACCAATGGCAAATGCGTCGTGCGCCTTCAACTCGCCTCGGTTCGGGGACATATCGCCGGCGAACATTTCTTTATCATGAGCCATGACAGGGTAGTGCCTGCGCTAGGGGTTGGCGTCAGGCGCCTTCCGACGCCACTGATATCCAGATTATAGGCAAACCGTAGCGTTTATGGCCACACCCGGCCAGCCGCGGCTTCAAGCACGCTGCATTCAACAAATTCAGCCCGACGCCAATGTGTCCAGCGATGCAACAGATCGCAACATAAACCGGTTTATGTCACATGCTTCTTCTCGGTTTTCGCAATAATCGAGGTGCACACCAGATCCCCCGTAACATTGAGCCCGGTGGCGCCCATGCCAACCAGCGCATCAATGGAGACCAGCAATGCAACCGTCTCGATCGGCAAGCCTACCTGAGCAAAAACGGTTGCGATCATCACGATGCCAGCACCAGGCACACCGGCAGTGCCGATTGAGGTCAACGTGCCGATCAGCACGATCTCAATCATGGTCATGAGATCCAGTGGTATACCCACGACGTTGGCAGCAAAAACAGCGGAAATCGCGATACGAATCGCTGCGCCATCCATATTGACGGTGGCCCCGAGTGGAAGACTAACGCCATAAATTTGCTTCGGAATCCCCAGGCGCCGGGCAGCATCCAGAGTAAGTGGCAAAGTGCCTGAACTACTCTGCGTCGCAAAGGCCGTTGCCATCGGTGTACGCGCTTCACGGAAAAATTCCGTCAGCCGCACACCGAATGCGCGCATCAGTCCACAATAAACCACTAGATGGACGGCCAGCGCGATATACAGCACAAGCACCATATCGCCCAGCGCCAGAATAGTGTCGGTACCCTGTTCTCCCGCTGTCTTTGCGACAATGGCGAAAACACCGATCGGCACGTATTGAAGGACACCCGCCATCACCTTCAGCGTGATTTCGTTGAGTGCTTCGATCACACGATAAAGCTGGTCGCCCAACGCCGCATGCTTGTCAGACTCACGCACCTTCAGCAAGGCAATACCGAAAACAATAGCGGTGAAAATAATCCCCAGCAGGTTCGGCTCAGCAAAAGCGCCGAAAATATTGGTCGGCACAATATTGAGCAGGACTTTCACAAATCCCGGATTATCAGGTACCTCGACCTCGGCATTTTCATCCAGCGTCATGCCGCTGCCCGGCTCAAACAGGGAGGCCACAACCAGGCCGACAATCATCGCAAGGGCGGATGTGAGGACATAGAAACCCAACAGCTTGCGCCCGACACGCCCCATACTGCCAATGCTCGCCTGATTGATGCCCACCAGCAGGGTGAACAACACAATCGGCACAATCAGAAACTTCAGCAGCCTCAGCAACAACTCACCAAACGGCGCCAGCCAATCGGCAACCTGTGGCCCGCCAATCAGGCCCACCACCACGCCCAGCACCAGGGCGATACTGACTCGCAGAATCAACGATGAATTCAAGTAGATGTTCAGCAGAGCCCTCATTCCGCAGCTCCCCCGTCGCAAGAAAAAAACAGCACCATAACGCGGCCCCAATCAAAGATGCCGATGATTGTGGTGGATATCGTCAGGCGGGTAAACAGTAAAGGCCTGATAGATCGCCGGATTATCGCCGGTACACCACGCCCGGTTGAGGAAACAGGAGCCGTTCGTATCGCTACTCCATTGCCCCATCCATTACATTTCAAAATTCGGAGCTACACTGGTTTATAGAGAAATCCTTCGACGACTGCCATGCCCCGGAGACTCCCTTGATAGAACGAAGAGCATTATCGCTGGTCATGCTGAGTATCCTCCCGCTATCCATTTCAGCCGCCCCGCAAGAGGGAGATAACGCTGAGACCAGCGGGAAGATGAGCGGCAAGTGGCTGGTCGCGCCCGTACTGAGCAACGGCCCCAAACTTGGGCTTTCAGGCGGGGTAAGTGTCAACTATCTCAACCAGTTCGATGGTAGCTCCCCTGCTTCGATGACAGGGCTATCAACAAAGTATTCGGATACGGATTCGTGGACGGCATTTCTGTACAACCGATCGTATTGGGACAACGATAACAAGCGGTTCGTAGGGGTGATCGGCCAGGCCGAGACAAAAAATGATTACAACGATTACCTGGGGCAAGGGCCGGCATCCGTGGATACGCACTTTCAGATGTACTACGCCCGTTACCAACAGCGGGTTTCCGGTTCGGACTGGTTTGTCGGCGGGAGCTATGTCTACACCAACATTAACCCTCAGGCCGCTGACGATGCCACAAACGTCATCATGACGGAGTTCGATATTGGTGAGGCGTACAGCGCAGGCCTGGGGTTGAACATCAACTTTGATACCCGTGACAACCTGATGAACCCCAAAACCGGTTCTAATTTTGAAACCGCCATAACAGCTTTTAACGATGCTTTTGGGGGCGACAACAATTATTGGGCTTACAACATCCAGTATTCCTATTTTCAGGCCATCAGCGATCGTTTGCTGATCGCTTACGACACGGGCCTGCTCTCAACGCCTGACGCGCCGCCGGCGTCCCAAGCCACCACTCGACGGTTCCGCGGCTATACCCCGGGAGAAAACAGTGCCGAAAACTCGTTATGGGGTCAGGTCGAAGTTCGGTACGTTTTACGCCCACGTTGGGAACTAGCGGGATTCACGGGCACCACAACGTTGTTCGATTCGGACAACGACCTGAATGAATCTGAAAATTGGTACCCCATGGTGGGACTTGGCGGCCGTTACATTATGGACCCGAAAAGTCAGACCATACTTCGATTGGATTACGCGGTGGGCAAGGCAAACAATCAGGGGCTATATCTGAGCCTGGGTCAGCCGTTCTGATGCCTCATTCAAACAAAAAACCGGCCGCGTAGCGCGCCGGCTTTTTTGTTTTGGACGTCTGGTTGATCACAAATGAAAAACCAGTGGGTTCAGACTTAACCTGCCAGACCCAATGCTTGCGCATCGTCTTCAATACAACGATCGAGCAACGCCAGATAGTCCGCTTTCGTTTTGAGCTTGGTTTGCGCATGGGCTCGCATGTTCAGCTGCTGGAACTGGCCTGCGACGGCTTTTGCATGCGCCATCAATTGCTCAGGTGCGACAACCTTGTCAAGGAATCCGGCAGTCACAGCATCTTCAGGGTTGAAAATTTCAGCGTTGATCACCGAACGGTAGAAGTGCGACGGCGTCAGGCGATGGCGCGCAATTTCAATACCCGCATGATGCATGGTCATACCGATCATCACTTCGTTAAGGCCCAGCTTGAAATTACCTTCAACGCCGATGCGATAGTCGACAGACAGCAGGATAAACGCACCCTTTGCAATGGCATGACCACTACAGGCACCAATTACCGGCAAGGGGAAAGCAGCCAATCGACGCGTCAAGGTCGAGCCGACTTTGACCAGCGCAGACGCTTCCTTTGCACCCTTTTGCATTTCTTTCAGATCATAACCGCCGGAAAAAATACCCGGCTGTCCGGTCAGGATCACCACCGCTTTGTCCTGCTCGGCACGATCGAGCGCAGCATTCAGCGCCTCAAACACCTCATGGCTCAGGGCGTTTGCCTTGCCGTTGTTAATGACAATCGTTGCCACGCCATCGTTCAGTTGGTAATCAACCAGATCAGTCACAAGCCTGCCCTCTTTTTTCGGTTTCGTTTTGATCCGTTGAACTGTGCCACCTTATTGCGGTTGCCTCAATTCAATATGCGAGAAGCCGGGGATTGTAACTGACCCGAATGGCCGAATTCAGGTTACTTGAATTCAAAATACGCAACTGGCCCGCATTAATAGCACCGAATATTCCTTGCCGCGCGACGCCAAATGGGCCTTGGAGCAACCATATCGCAGGCTTTCCAGAAAGCCGGACGCTCCCGGCATGGTGAACGAATCTACAGTATTCTTTGCGCGTTACTACGCTGAAATGTTCATCGCTTGCGCACGAACACCTTCCGTATGTTGAAAAAAAGGGTCTCCTGGGAGACCCTTTTTGCACATCCTGATCAAAAGCTTATTCACACTGTGGCAGCGATTCCCGGCCAAATGAGAGTGTGTTGTCAGTATACGCGCACCCGTACTGGTCATCGGCGACCACATCAGTGTCCAGCACTTCATCGCCACCGGGCTTGATACCCGTATCCACCCAGGTGATCAGGTCAACCAGCGCAGTGGAAAACTCTGCGCCCGAGAAACCGCAATGGTTGGCGTCACGGATCGCGCGTTGGACGAGAAGATCGCCATTGCCGTTCCTGTTCGCTGCCTTGCGATAGCGTTGCTGATGTACAAATGGGACAAAGAAATCACCCAGAGTATGCATCGTCAGCACCGGCACATTAAAATCTCCCTGAACCAGCGGGAGCCAGCGCACCCCATCATCACGAACCGGGTTAACACCTCTATCCGCCTTGAAACGGCCCACTTTCGCCTTAAACACCCATTCCCAGACGTTAGGTCGACGACCGTCAGTCCAGCGATAGATACGATGGGTATTATCATAGATCTCTCGGGCCAGAATTCCTGTCACTGTGCCGTCAGAGCCACCGGTTCCCAGTACCGCGCCCTGCCAGGTCGGGTTGCGAAAGCCTTCCTCGAAAATCGGCCGTTTACCACCGGTCAGGTTCATAGCAATGGCTTTAAGAAGCTCTCCGGCCTTGTTTTTCGGGACATAGGTCGATCCGTTTTCATCAGACTCAAAGAGGTTGGACACCACCTGGTCAACGTACTCCTGATAGTCTTCGTATGGCCGCCGACCAAAACCCGCCAGCTCTCTTGCAACACGATTATAGTCACCCAACCACTGGAACTCATTTTGCTCGGCCTGGCACATTGGCAATGCACCTGCGTATCGAACCGGATACCGGGCTGTCCTGATAGTTTCACGTTCAACTGCCGCCGCAGCTGCATGCCCACCCATTGATACGCCGGCAATCAGGTACTGGGCAGGCAAGTCATATCCGACACTCCAGTCACGGGCCAGATAGCCCGTCAAATTGAGAGCCAGTTTGTTCGTATCCTCAATCGCTGCCCGTACATCATAAAAATTGGCAGAGTACGACGACGCCGCCCATGCAAAACCTAATGCCATGGCTGTATTTCGAAAAGCGGCATTCGGAACTTCTCGCGTTACCACAGATCCTTCACCCCTGAAGCCGTGCGTGTACATAATAAGGCGGCCGTTCCAGTTATCAGGAAATTCCGCGGTGTACGAAGCCGGTCCCTGAATGCCGTCATACACACCCCAGTAGGCACTGGCACCGGGCAACGCTGTGAACGCAAGATCGGCGTTAGTCTGAACGGTAAACACGCGATCATCATGCTCGCGTTCCAAACCCGGGTGCCCGCGGCTGTGGCCAAATCCAGATTGGTGCTGACTTCTACTCCCATCCGGATAGGTTTTAGCCTGGACCACACCAGATAATGAAACGACAACAGCAGCGACGCAGACCAGCGCCACAAAATGCTTACTTGAACTCATACTTTTATCTCCGCATTATTGCTTTAACGTTGTTTTTGTTTCGCATTGCAGAACCATGTTTCTGTAACAGCATGTTAAAACATAGTAGCTTTCGCATCATGAGCAAGAAGCTAAGCTGGTATTTGAAAGGTGCTGCGCAAATTGTGCACCAGGCGGGCAAATGCGACCGGGAGGATAAGTTGCTGCGAGGCGCCTCAACCACATCCTCGATATCTGAAACATCAATAATGGCAGCTCACCATTTGCAGCCTGTCCAACAAGACAGGAAAATGAACCGCGCGATTACCTTTTCGGCGAGCACTCAACCCCATGTCTCAACCTGATTATCTTGGCAGTGCCAATCCACGGCTGGTGCTCTATCTGCCCCATCGACCGAATAGCCTGGCAGAAATTGCGAACGCACCTTGTGCAAACACACTGGTCGCTGCCAACTCCAATCATTGGCGCAAGATCGTTAATCTGTTAGCCAAGATCACCAGTCCTGAGGAGGACCATTGGCGTGAATTCAGGGATGCGGCGCTATTCCGGCAAACTGCGCTTTGCTTTCGTCCCGAATTGTTGATGACTGACGGCTGGCACTGGATTGGTGGAAAAGACAACCTGCAGCGTTTTGGCGCTCTGCACTGCAATACGCAGCCGCTGACGGAGTGCGCGGAAGTGTCGATCGATATTGAGAAACGACTATTGCTGACGCCCTATCCGGATTACCGACAGCTCAGCAACAAAGTGGTCAGTCAAATCCGCGCGGCGCTGGTCAGTCAGAGGTTTTATAGCGGCTCCCCCTCATGACCCTGCCCTATTTCCTAGGCTGCCCGCAATGGCAGGATCCAAGCTGGAACACATCACTGCCATCAGGCGGATATCCGCTAGAGCGCTATGCGAAAATCCTCAATAGCGTTGAGGGCAACACCACGTTTTATGCAACACCCAGCCAGGACCAATGCCGCCAGTGGCGGGCGCAGGTGCCCGACGACTTCAGGTTCGTATTGAAGTTTCCCCGGCGCATCACCCATGACCGGCTGCTTGCCGGACCTGGCTCAGAGGTGCTTGATTTTCTTGAGATCGTAGCGCCACTCAATGACGCGCTAGGCCCTTTCCTGCTGCAACTCCCGGCTGCTTTCGGACCAGAGCACCTGAAAAATCTCTGGCGGTTTATTGAGGCACTGCCTGCTCCGCTAAGCTGCACCGTCGAAGTCCGGCATAGCGCGTTTTTCAGTAAAGGCGAAGCGGAAAAATCGCTGAATCGGGGATTAATGGAGCGGAACATCAGCCGCGTCTGCCTTGATAGTCGGGCACTCTTCTCCGCGGCGCCGGATAACGAGACCATCCGTGATGCCCAGCGCAAGAAACCACGAGTTCCAGTACACCTGCTGCCCGTCGATGCACCACCGGTGATCCGTTATGTCGGACACCCTGACCTTGAGAGCAATGGTCGTTTTCTGGCCCCATGGGTTGAGCGTGTCGGAAACTGGATCGAGGAAGGGCGGCAGCCGTTTGTTTTTATGCACATGCCGGATAACGGCGATGCCCTGTTCCTGGCTGCGCTATGGAGCGAGTTGCTGAGCAAGAGGCTACCTCAGCTGGAAGCACTGGATCTTAACGAAAAAAAGCCCCAGATGGGGCTATTCTAGTCCGCTCCAAATGGGTTGGAGGCCACAAGCGAATGCGCGCCCTCAGGCTCGCACATCAACCAGGCTGCCCAGATTGGAGTTGGCACTGGCAGGAGTAGGTGCCGTTGCGGTGACACTATCCAGTAATTGAAGGACGCCAGACTGCGCCATGGCCTGAGCGGATTTAAGCACACTGATCTGTACCTGCTCCCTGAGCTGGCTCTGGCTCAGCTGCGTGCTGAAGCTGGCGATCGAAGCTACGTCCACAATAGGCTCCTTTGAAAGTCGGGGTTAACGCGATACCAGCCAATAGACCCAAAAAATCGCGCCTCACTGGCTAAATTATAACCACCTCGTACTTCAATAAAACCCCATTTCGACTACCCTTTCAAATCATTACATCCACTTACACGTTGAGGTCCGCGCTACCATGACCACGCCATTTACCCTTGTCAGTAGCTGCCTGTTACTCATCTTCGTGGGTGTCTCGACCTCAACTCTGGCTGACGACACAACGCCCGCGCTCCGCGACTGCTCCGCAAAAATTGCCGAGATCCAGACGCAACTTGACCACGCCAATGCTCAGGGCAACCAATCCCGGATTGCCGGGCTTGAGCGAGCACTGGCAGGCGCACAAAACTGTGACGACCAACAGTTGCGAGAGGACGCCCTACAGGACATTGAAGAGGCGAAAGTCAAAGTACGCGAGCGTCGCCAGGAACTTCAGGAAGAACGCGAAGACGGTGACGCCGACGATATTCGCAAGGCCGAACGCAAACTCCGTGAAGCCGAAGAAGAATTGGCCTCACTCATGGATTCTGCAGAACAGAACTGAGAGCCCCGCAATTTGCGACCGCTATTGCCCAAGCCATGGGACAGCTCAGACAGATCACCCCTAATTCGGTGATAGAAATAACGCCACTTCGATCAAAAAAACCGCAAAACCGGGTCGAACCAGCGCAGTTTTCAGTCAATTCTCCCCCTTTCAGTCACTTTTTACCGTTTTGGTAAATAAAACCTGCATATCACTGCTACTCTTATATGCGATGGAAAGCCTATATAAACGGTCGCAGCGAATGCCGACCTGACAAACCGGAGGAACATTCATGGCAATTGGTATTTGGATCAGTCTGCTTCTGTATTTTGCGCTGATGCTCGGCATCGGGTTTTATGCGTGGCGTAAGTCAACCGCATCGTCGGAAGACTACATGCTGGGCGGGCGTAATCTTAGCCCCGCAGTAGCCGCTCTCTCTGCGGGCGCTTCGGATATGAGTGGCTGGCTGCTCCTGGGTCTGCCGGGGGCCTTGTACGCAACCGGGCTGGTAGAAGCCTGGATTGGTATCGGTCTTTTCGTCGGGGCACTGGTGAACTGGATCGTTGTCGCGCCGCGCCTGCGTGAGCAGACGGAACGCTACGGCAACAGTCTGACGATCCCCCAGTTTCTGGCCAATCGATTTCCCAGCAGAGCCATGGCACTGAGAACCGTGTCGGCAATCATCATCGTTGTGTTTTTCGCGGTGTATACCGCATCCGGCCTGGTTGCCGGGGGTAAGCTGTTCGCCAGTGCATTCGGCGAGCTTATCAATTCCTCTACCTTCAGCGATTATTCCATCGGCATCTGGCTGACGCTGGGTATCGTTCTGACCTATACCGTCATCGGCGGTTTTCTCGCGGTCAGCCTGACTGACTTTGTTCAAGGCTGCATCATGATGCTGGCACTGGTCATTATGCCTGCAGTTGTTCTGTTCGGCAGCGGCGGTGGTGGCCTCGAGCAGGCATCTGAAACGTTGGCAAGTGTTGACCCTAACTTCCTGTCCTGGACGCACGGTCTTACCTTTATAGGATTCCTGTCGGCGGTCACCTGGGGGCTTGGGTATTTTGGGCAACCGCATATTATCGTGCGGTTTATGGCCGTTCGCTCAGTACGCGAAGTCTCGACCGCCCGTAATATCGGTATGAGCTGGATGGCCATTTCGCTGATCGGCGCCATCTGCCTTGGCGTATTCGGTCGCGCTTATGCGGTTCGCAACGGTCTGGACGTTGGCGATTCGGAAACCATCTTTATCGTGCTGGCTGACCTGTTGTTCCATCCGCTGGTAACAGGCTTCCTGTATGCAGCATTGCTCGCGGCCATCATGAGTACCATTTCAAGCCAATTGCTGGTGTCTTCATCTTCACTGACCGAAGACTTCTACCGGCTGTTCCTCCGCAAGGAAGCAACCGATAGCGAGAGTGTGACTGTAGGGCGTGTCTGCGTGCTGCTGGTGGGCATCGTGGCGGCATTTATTGCAGGCGACCCCGACTCAGAGGTTCTGGGACTGGTCAGTAACGCATGGGCTGGCTTTGGTGCCGCGTTCGGGCCGTTGATGATTCTGTCGCTGACCTGGTCGCGCATGTCAGGTACTGGGGCAGTCGCCGGCCTTATCGTCGGCGCGGTTACCGTTATCGCCTGGATCTCACTGGGCTGGAACAGCAGCTTCATGGGCGGACCTGGCGTCTACGAGATCATCCCGGGCTTCATTGCGGCCTGGATTGCGATCGTTGTTGTCAGCCTGGCTACGCCATCAACCGGCGAGTTCCAAGCTATTGATTCACACTAACCAGTGAATCTGCAGTCTCTCGTGGCTCTGATGGGTCACGAGAGACTCATCCCTTCCCTACCTAAATCCTAGCCAAAATAATCCTGCATCCATTCAAACAACATCCCTGCCGTCACTTCTGACAACGGCATTCTTTTAAAGTCGTCCCCCGCCTCATCTTCAATCATCACAAACTGATAAAGCAGCGCGCCCGGGTGCTCATCATGCAATATCAGCGTGATGCGCCGCTGCGTACGCAGGCAATCAATGGTCATGGCATCAGCAGGAATGCCTACATCACGCATGCCACGGCGCACACCGACCACCGGATTGATATGTTGATGCGCCTGCTGGATGCGGGCATGCGCATCACTGGCCATATCGGAAAGGGCTTTCAAAGGATCTTCGGACATTCTGACTAACCTGCACTGTCGTTGTATTCATGTCGTTGCATTTAACCACAATCGATGCACATGACGCTTTGACTGCAGGATCAGCCCCCCCATAAGCAAGGTAGGCAGGTAGCCACAAACCGTCTTCACGAAGGAACCGGAACACAAAAAAGGGCAGATTGATTTAGCGTCAATCTGCCCTTTTGAACTTCATTTTAAATCAGAGCATCAACATCCTGTCGACGCCCTGTTCAGCGCGACGGTTACATCGCGGCTTTTTTGGGTGTTACGACAGGCCACCATGGGTCGAATTCGACAAGCACCGAACGGAACTCGTCAAACTTGGCTGAATCGCCATCCAGTGTCGCTTCGCCAGACCCCACCATGTCCTTCAACGTTGTCTTGCCAAGCAAGACTTCATTGAAGTCTTCACGCGTGGTTTTGATCGTCAGATCCGCATCATCCAGCAGCTTCTTGTGGTAATTCAGCACGCCGTTCTCAAGCGTTACCGAATAGTCTTCCTTGGTATCGGTGAGAGAGAAGTTCATGCTGATTTTCTTACCTGCCGCTTTCATGCCATCAACGTGGATGGCCACGAAATCGAGGTACATGGGGATCGTCATGGAGCCTACGATATCAGGCGAGCTTGTATTCGTTACCGGCAATTCTTTAACGCCGTTCCGCAGCTCCTTCGCACCCGTCAGGTAGAAGTTACGCCATTGACCATTCTCGGCCTGATAGCCCAATTGAGTCAGGGCGTCCGCCATCAGGTCCTTAGCCTTCTGGTTATCCGGTTGCGCCATAACGAGTTTGTCGAGCACTTGCGCTACCCAGCGATACTCGCCGGCATCGTAGTCCTTCTTGGCCTTCTGGATAATCGCGTCAGCGCCTCCCATATAGTCTACGAACTTCTTGCCCGCATCTGTGGGCGGCAGTGGATGCAAGCGCGCCGGGTTACCGTCGAACCAGCCCAGATAGAAGTTCCACACCGCTTTTACGTTGTGGTTCAAGCTGCCGTAGTAGCCTCGGTTCGGCCAGTATTCGCCCAGTTCCGGCGGGAGTTCGACCATTTCCGCAGCCTCTACCATGTTGTAACCCTGGTTAGCCAGACGAAGGGTTTGGTCATTGATGTACTTATACAGGTCGCGTTGTTTCTTGAACTGCTCAACGATCTTGTCCTGTCCCCAGGTTGGCCAGTGGTGAGGCGCGAACAGCACTTCGGCCTTGTCGCCCCAGCGCTGCAAAGCGGCATCAATATAGCCTGACCATGCACGGGCATCCCGAACCTTGGCACCACGAAGAGTGTAAAGGTTGTGCATGGTGTGGTTCACATCCTCTGCCGGGCAAAGTGCCTTCAGCTCTGGAATATAGAACAGCATTTCGGCCGGTGCTTCACTGCCGGGGGCCATCATGAACTCGAACGTCAAACCGTCAATTTTGAGGGTATGATTTTCGTCATTGATAATGTCTGTCGGTTCAATCAGGGTCGGGGTGCCTGTTGAGGTCGACAGCCCCAGACCGGTACCAAGGCCACCCTTCGGACCTTTGTCAATCAGGTTGCCGTACATATAACCGGCACGACGCGTCATCGTGTTGCCGGCAAATACGTTTTCGCTGACCGCTTCCTCAGTGAAGCCCTCGGGAGCAATAATTTTGATTTTTCCGGCTTTCACCGCGTCGCCGTCAGCAACGCCCCGCACGCCGCCGAAATGGTCGATGTGACTGTGGGTATAAATGACTGCCACGACAGGCTTGTCACCACGGTGCTCGCGATAAAGCTCGAGACCTGCTTTCGCCGTTTCGGCCGATATGTTCGGATCCACGACGATAATGCCCGTGTCGCCTTCAATGAAACTGATGTTGGTCAGATCGTTGTTGCGCACCTGATAGATACGCGGCGTGACCTCATACAACCCTGTCTTGAGCAATAGTTGTAGCTGGCGCCACAAACTGGGGTTGGCAGTAGCTGGCGCCTCTGAATCTATGGCAAACGAGAACTGGCTCAAATCCCAAACCGGCTTGCCATCCTTGCCCTTGATGACACCATCATTGGGTATGGGCGCAATAAACCCCTTATCAGTGTCCTTAAAGTCCTGCTTGTCGCTAAATGGCAGTGTCTCAAGCACCTTCTGGTTTGCCGCTTTGGTGGTTTCCGTAGCCTCATCCTGCGCGGCCATCAGCCCGCCGGATGTTACCGAACAGACAAGAAAACTAACCGCACAAATTACTTAGCCAAGCTTCGATTTCTGACCATAACATCCCATCATCAACTCTCCTGGAGATTCTCAGTTTTTATTGATTGCGCTGTCATTTGCACAGGCGCCGACTCGATAGTTGAGCCGCAACGCTAGCTCACCGCGACAACCAGACCCCTTCCACCGTTTACGTCTGGCAATATAAAGAAATCACCAGACTCTTCCGGGTGGAACAGCCTTCCAACGGCATAAGTGACATTTCTTGCAATAGCCCAGGTCGCCCCATTTCACTGCTCCAGGATTACCGGCACTATCGGCGAAACAGCCATCCATACCTCAGAACTGATTGCTGAATTCATTCCAACAAAGCTCACGCCCCACAGGCGCTCTTGGTGCACAGCTGGACTACCCAGCCGCCGAATTGCTTTCAAATTACATGTCGTATTTTTTAGCGTAGTACCGGTTTATGACATTTGCACAATATTTTACATTCCTGAAATTCATATAATTTTGCACCGATTTGGTGCTGATTTACCGGGAGGGGGCTTGGGTCTAGTCGATGGATTCAGAGAATGCATGTCGGGCACTCAACAGGCATTTGAAACCGGTGTGCGGGGATAACCACCAGGAAATGGCAAGGCATATCGAGACAGCTGGAGTACCAAGCGATTCGGTGTGCCAGATGCCGTGGAAGGTTTCAGTTGCAGAAATCGCAACAGGCTGTAAAGGCGCCCCTTGTTACCTCTGCATCAGAATATGTTCAAAGTCCTTAAGCGCTGACGCAGCCGTTGCGAGCGGCCCGGCCTTGCAGATAGCGACAACCTCACCCATCGCATCGGTCTCTACCCTGATCGCTTTCATTTTCGCGTCGATATGCGCAAACGGATGATCCTGCGCATAGGTCCTGAGCCTGACGCCCGCAGTCACACCACGCTCACTCACAACAATCTCCCCCACAAGCTTTGGCACCACGCCTGCGGCTTTCCAGGACTCGATATCGCCGCGCGTGATGTTGTCGATACCCTCACGCTCAATGTCGTCAAAGGTGAGGTCAGCACCGAGAGCTGCGTTGGCGAGCAACATGATTTTGCAGGTGGTGTCCCAGCCTTCCATATCGAAGCGGGGATCAGGCTCTGCCATTCCAAGGCGCTGCGCTTCGGCCACGCAATCCGCCAAATCGTGGCCTTGCATCATTCGGTTCAATACAAAATTGGTTGTTGCAGTCAGAATACCCTCAACCTTCAGCACCCGGCATCCTGCGAGGTTATGCTCGAGCAGATCCAGCGTCGGGAGAGAGGCCGCCGTCGCGCCGCTGAACTTGAGAGCGACATTATGCTGGCCAGCCAGAACACGCAGTCCCTTCAAATCGAAAATCAACGCGCCCTTGGAAATAGCGATGGCATGCCTGTCGTGCGCAAGCGCAGAACGCATGTATTGATACGCCGGGCCACCGGTGACGAAATCGGTCGGGCCTGCGTCGATTACCACCGATGCATTCGTGGATTCGATGAACTCGATACCCGTGAGCCCAGCCTGAAGATCTTGCCGGGCTGGCGCATAGGGTCCGGCCAAGCCTTCCGACGCATACAATCCCGCGCGAGAAGTGCACACAGCAGTCAGCCGAACATCCGCCCCATATCGCTCTGCGTATTGTGATCGTCGCTGCCACAACAGTTCGGCAACGGCCCGACCCACTGTGCCGAACCCCGTGATAGCGATGTTCCATCGTTGCATTCCGACTCCCCTATGCGTTTATTTCGCACTCAGCATAGCGGGGTTTGCGAACGACATGAATTGGCGTGTGGTGACATCAGTTCAGGAGAGTGACCAGGTGATGGTTCTATTCCGCCTTTATTGCGCGGTTTGGAACTGAGGCGCGCGGCTTTAAACCGGGTGTAACTCAAAGCGAGGTCGTGATTCACAAAGAAACAGGGAGGACTCAAATTATAGAAGCCAGCCCTCGCTGGGCTGACTGGCTTCTATCAAGCTCAATTACTCAGAAGGCGTAGCCGAGGCTAAGCGCGATATTGTTTATAGTGTGGTCATAGTCAACGCTATTGAGCGTGCCATCAAACGTCAGATTGGTGTACTCCAGCGCAACGCGGATATTGGTGCTCGCACGATACTCAGCACCTGCGCCATAGTAGAAGTCGATGCCGTCGTCACTGAGCTTGTAAACCTCGCCCGGGAGTGAACTGTCACTTTCCTCAACATCGTAGTTCCACCGTGAAGCGCCTGCGCGTCCGAACAACGAGAAGCCATTCCGGATCGGCAAACTCGCTTTCAAGCCGGCATTCACGGACGACGTTGTCACTTTCTCAGTGATGGTATCGCCGAACGGATCAATAAAGCTGTCTTCCATCTCTCCATAGTGAATATAGGAAAGTTCCGCCGCCACGTACTCGTTGAATGCATAGGCGGCTCTGAGTCCCAATGAGAGGCTGTTTCCGGAAACAGGGGTGACGTCTCCGATTTCGGTTTCCTGATCAGCATTTCCCAATAAAAAATCGACGGAGAAACCGGTTTCTGCTGAAACATTTGCTGAAAAGAAAAACAGCGCGCCTGCCGCGACAACATACTTTTTCATACTATTCCTTTAACAATCACTTTTAAAAACCGTGCTTACCCGCGATGAAATAGCGTGGTTCATTGCGTTAGTGCTTACTCACACCAACAGTGAGGAGGGGGCAGGTTTTGAATTGTCAAACTAAAACCAGATCAATTAGTATTTCAACACCTGACCCCTTTTCTTTTCAGGAAATAAGCTTTCGACCGATCGGGTCAGCACTCGGCCTATTTATATCTACATTTTATTATCCGGAATGAATTTAAAATTACTCATATCAGTGACGGCATAGGCTCTTACACCACCACTATCAATTGTATATTTTATTTCTTGTTTCTCTGGATTAACCGAGAAATACTTTATAATCTCAGCACCTTTATTAAATTTTTCCGGATCGTACCCCTTCATGATATTTGACTTAAAATACTTTTCACCCTCGGAAGAAACAAAAAAATGAATATATGCTCTCTCTCCCGCTTTTGTTCCCCTAACACTCTCATAGACGCCGTCTGTACGCAGCGAATCTTTATAAATACTTGACGGCGAAGTGGATGCACAAGCACTCAGAAAAATAATCGAGAAATACATAGCTATTTTTTTAAACATGAACCCTCCTATTTATATAACAATCAAACCACTGTTTTTTTAACAATCTATTGCATTACGCGCACCTCAGAATTTGAGTGACCGGAGCAGGCTTTTCGCTTTCCCTTCAAGCTCCGAAAGCACAAACCAAAAACCGACGACGTCATGCTCCACGGATATAGCAGATTAAGATCGGTACTCACAAAAGAATGCAACGGCGGGGCAAAATGCGAGACTTGACCCCGACGCCTCGGACAGACTCCGAATCGATCAGCCTGCAAGCCAAGCGTCCAAATGCTTTCGTGATTGCTCTCCTAACCTTGGCAATATTCGCTGCCGCATTTGTTCGTCCTCGGAAATTCTTGCAGCAATAGCTTCAATTAATCCTGTAGCGACTGCAGTCACTAACTTGTCGTTGCCGCTAGTCATTGCAGCCTCAATTAATCGAAAAACCTCACTATTAATACCGTTTTTTTCTGCTCCAGAATCTTCTGCGATTTTGTCGCCAAGTTCTGCAAACAGCGTAGTAGCTGGAGGGGCATCTGGACTCCAATAGTCGACTGTCTCGTGATAGACCGCCCTCATTCTCGACGAATGTTGAATAAGAACATCTATAAATTCACGACAACTAGTCTCCATTATTGACCTCCCAATGCATTAGTCATATCACGAATGATGTTCTCTGCTGCAGCCCGATCGCCAGGGCTAGCAGTAGGATTTTTATCCAACGACTTCTGCAGAGCAACGATATTGTCCTGCGCCTTTTGCGAGTGGTAAACACTTCCAACTGGCTGGCCACTAGCCAGTTCCTGTCGCACCGCCGCCGCAGTACTACCACTACCGATCTTAGCATTCAGAGGAGGGGGCAGGTTTTGAATTGTCAAACTAAAACCAGATCAATTAGTATTTCAACACCTGACCCCTTCACTCCACGCTGCCAGTTGGCACTGATGACTTGCGTCGCCCACCATGTTCGCAGTGTTCCCGAATCGAAGGTCTACTATGATCGAAAGCGGTCACAAGGAAAATCGCATTCTCAAGCCATCCGGGCACTCGGACGACACCTTATCCGAGTTATTTGGCAGATGATAAAAACAGGGCGTGAGTACGAGGTGCGATGTTAATAACCGACCGGTAGAGCTTGAAAATTCGAGAGAGATGTTCAGGTCTTGCGTTTTGCCCCTAACCTCCGAAACCAAAAATCAACAACTGACGGCGCCATGCTTTCTTGATACTGCAGATTAAGATTAGGTGCGACCGGAGAAAGTCTCAGGCGAGGCAAAACGCAAGACCTAACCCCGGCACTCCTCCGGACGCTTGGAGGACCATATCAGCCTATGAGGCTGAGCTGGCTGACACAGAGTTCTGAACACCCTCAGCCAGCATGAGAAAGCTCGTTCATCTCATCTACGGGGTAGTCTGTTCGAACACGCCATTTGATGCTCGGATACCGATGAAACAACTTGCGCTTCAAGACGGTATCTGACTCCGACACTTTTCCAATCAAACATATTCTTGCCACTCATCTGATAACAGTTGCGCTAGCAGAAGAACACTGACTGCCGTCCATATAGGAAAACCGAAAAGATATATAGATGAGATAATGATCGACAGAACTCGGCCCCATTTTTTTCCTTTTTGTGCTGCACGAGCTGCACAATAATGCAACATAAAGAGAAAAAATCCAAAGCTTATAAAAACAAACGCCTCTAAAGATCCTAACTCGCTCTGACTCCCAGTCAAGTCCATTATTGTAACCAACAAAATAATAGAAAAACAGCATCCACCTAATATCTTTAATATTTTCCCGGCACTATAAATTGATCTGAAATCAGATCGGCCTTTCACGTCTAATTTAAACATTTCCGTGCAACCCCAAAAAAATAACTGCTTTCTATAATAAACTATTTCGCAACTTATTCAGCCATCTCTTCGTTTAGTTAACGTGATAAAATGTAATTATATTTATTAATTGGCATTCAACATCGCCCCTTCGCCGCCGTTCGCTGGCCACCCTTTTTTAGATGATATAGAGCGCCTGCGAACTCCAATCGCAACGGTCTGACTATCCTTGTGCTCCTTGTTGATTTCTGACTAAAGCGAATAAACTTCTGGGCTGCTGTTACTCCGAAATTATAGCTTTTATTTTTTCTTTATCTACGTATTTAATATAATTAAAAAATTTTTTATTCACCTCACTATCATTAATTAACTCTTGCATAGCGACCTCTCCAACTAACACAAACGCGCGTTGAGTTGCGAGAGGATTCGCCTTATAAGCCGCCTTCAATTCTGCCGGGCAATCTCTTGTTAAAAGTCGTGTTATTAATTTGCCAGCATACTCATCTGTAGCCTCGGTCTGCTCACTAGTGATTTGTGAATATGGCTTAATCTCAGGATGTGCGGCAATTGAAAAAAAAGTCCACTTTGCCAAACCCTTCCTCTCCTCACCATTTAAATTATTAACTAAGCAACTCGCAAAACTATCTGTAGTTGTGCTCGCATTTGCTAAATTGGACATAAAAATAGTTAACGACACTAAAATCACACCAATTACATTTTTCACACTATCTCCTTTATGGTTTACTGATATCGTATAATATCCTGAGCTCAAATAATTAGTGCAGCACCGCCCGTTGGTAGCGCTCCGAAATATTCACCCAAGAACATCTCGTCAGGATTCGGTGTCCAGCCGTTTTCTGGGGCGATTGTTGATCTCGTCCACAATTTGGTTATGCACTCGCGGACTCATTTTGGCGAAGTCCGTACCCTCGGGAAATTCCTGAGGCAGCAGGCCATGGCTATTCTCGTTCCTTTTTCGTTGCTTAAAGCGGTATAGATCGCAGAAGTAGGCTTTCATATTCAGCACCTCCGTCATGCGCACGTGGTCGGCAAATTCGCTGTCGTAGAATGTCGACGTGTCGGCGTCCGGTCTTGCCTTTTCCCTATACGATCTTCTGCCCGCAGCAAATGGCAAGTCTGGTCCCGTGTGACACCCGTGCTCTTCGATCAAACATATTTTGCCAGTCATCTGACAAAAGTTGCTACATAAGCAAAACACTAACTGCCGTCAATACAAGAAATCCCGGCATGATTGGGGGGCAGGTCTTGCGTTCTGCCCCTATCCTCCGAAAGCACAAATCAACAACTGACCGCGCCATGCTTCCCCGATACTGCAGAATAAGATCAGTTGCGACTAGAGAAAGTCTCAGGCGAGGCAAAACGCAAGACCTGACGCTGACACTGACACTGATTTTTTTAAGCTATTCGCAAAATGCGTTTTTCGCTGCAGCCTCCCATCCATATTTTTTAATTGTTTCGAAACTCGGACTTTTTGTTTCAAAATATTTCTCAAGGGTTAGAAAACCTTTCGAATTTTCATTTGCTTCCTCCGGTTTCAGCCAACCTCCGCGCGCTCAATGCTGCCTCCCCCTTAAGCGACGCAAAGCTAAAGGCTCACCACCAGTTAACTCTATCCTAAATTCAGAAAAGGCCTTTTCTAAATCAGAAAATTTTGCCAAGCTGCCTTCGCTAAAAAATATTGCCCCAGGTATATCCCTCCATTCTAGAGGGCTTTCTAGCATCATCGATTTTGAATTTTCAATTAACAAAGAAAGCACCCTAAACAAATCAGAAGCCTCATCATCAGTTTCCGAGCACTTCAAAAGAAGTTTTTCCAACTCTATTGCCTTAGCCTTCAATAACACTTTATTCATAATAAATCCCATCAGTTATCAATTGTTCCGATTAGCGAAGGTTCACTCCAAAGACTTCGGTTTGGTACTAGATACTGTGTACCACCACCTGTTCTATCTATTAGACCGTCTAACTCGGTTGTTGGAGCTACGGTACTTCTGAATATACCCGCCGGTTGCTTAGGACTAATTTCAAATATTGAATATTTAGGAGATTCACTGTTCAAAGGCAGACCAAAATAATCTGCCAAAGTACCACTTGAACTCGATGCTTTCATCAACTCCTCTTGAGTTGTAAAGAAAGGCGAATAGGGAGAAACGGAATTGTCTTCCGGAACAATTTTTACCAATGGCGCATCCATGATTTGAGCTGTTGGGATATCAGCTCCAGTCGAAAGCTGGTCCATCGCACGAGAATAAACCGTCGAAGCATCTGCTGCTGGATCTGCAGCCCAAAGCGCATCTAGCATATTTTGGCCAACAGCAGTATCGAGATATTTTGCTGCTGTTTCAGTGTCCAAACCTTGAGTTTTGAATGTACTTGCATTGGAAACCAAATCAGCACGAGAAACATAGTCAGAGTCTAGCTCTGCGTATGAGTTCTTTGAAACTTCAGCAGAAGCTAATCCCGAATTGGGGATTTCCGAGCCAACACCTATTGACGTGATGCCTCTTGCAGCATTTGGCTCAACTATCTCACTATCGACCACCAATCCTTGGGGAATTCCTTCAGAATTTTCCACCTCAGCCAGCCGAACGTCAGCGACCCAGTCCTTAGCATTCTTACGAGCTTGATCTGCCGCCGTGTCGGCCAGACCCGCTACACCTGACTTCGCGGCCTTGCCGACACCGGGTGCAGCCGTCAAATCGCCAAGCGTCGCGCCGAGGCTATCGGCAGCTTCAGCAACCGCCGCATCGGCATTCCCCTGTAACTCCGCTACCAACTGCCTATCACGCGCTGTTCCGTGCGTTTGGTCAGGGGCGATACACTTGCTAGTCGTAACGCAGGTTACAGCGCCCTCGTAGATACCGTTAGCTGTATCGACAGCCAATCCCAAAGGATCACGAGTTACCTCATCATAGAGCGCCATTGCACTCTGTCTGGCGTTAGCGCCCATTCGAGCGGCTGAGTCGCTGAAGGCGACTTCTAACGGCTTCTGGCCATGCTCTGTACCATACCGGCTGATCAGATTGTCTTCACCGGCGAGGCCCGCCTCAATGAGCGAGGCTTCTCCGGCATTCAGGGTGCTATCGTTATAGGCCGCTTCGTCGGCCTGGAAATAGCCACTCTCGTTCTTATGAATGATCTGATTGAACAGGGTTCGGCTCAGTATGTCTCGCGCTTTATCGCTCTGCGCTGCAGCAATGGATTCCAGAGCTTGTCGCGCCTGATCGTTTTCAGTTACGTGGGTTTGTTCGGCCCAATCCTTGTCGACCATCAGCAACGCTTGCTGGATGAGCTCTTTTTTCGCCTGCGTTTCGCTAATGCCATAGCGTTCCGCGTAGGCGGGCGCATTATCGAGAATCGCGCGAGCTTCCTGCACGTATAATTGGCGGTTGTCAACGGTTGCGGAACCGACCTGGTTCGCAACCACGGTGCCACTGAGTACAGGCTGGCTCTGCTTCAGCCTGGCTGAAAAATAGCGCCCGCCAGTGGCGTCGAGGTTGCCTCCGGCAGCCTGATTGATGCGCGATGCCAGCTGTTCACCGAACGCATCTCCCAGTGCTTCCTGAGACTGCTCGGAGTTGGAACCAAAAATTCCGCCGCCCTTGCCTTGAAGCGACTGGGTTTCCAACACCTCGTGCCCCAGGGTGAACGTCATGTCTGTCTTACTGGCGCCATCTCCGGCATCCACGAAAATCTTGCCGAACAAAGGACTGGACGGGTCTATGACCACGCCGCCCTTCACATTGCCCAACATACTGTCGGCAAGCGAAGCACTTTCAGTTGAACCTGCGTCGTATAGATTGATATCGGAAAGGGATAGTCCGAATTTTTCCTGGGCAAGATGGCCGAGATCTGAAACAGCCTGCGCATATTCTTCAGGATTTTCACTTTTTAATCCGGCAAGGATGTGCGCGTTTTCAGGATTGCGTAGCAAGTCGTTCTTCAGCTGCGTGCCCTGGGCGTTGTTGTGCAGTACTTCGCCAAAATTAGGCACTGTCAGGTCTTTATCGTCGGCCACTTTCTGGCCAGAACGAACGATATCCTCACCATGCTCCAAGGTGGCGATCGCATCATTGACGATGCTGTCGCGCCCTTCGCTGCTCAACAGTCGGTGATCCACGGTCACGCTGGCATTCAACCCGCCAATTGCCTGATCGCGGGTGAGCTTCTGGCTGCTTTCCAGATCTCTGTTCAGACCTTCAACTGTGTCTTGCTCTTTGCCTGCGACAACAATCTGCCCCTGGCCAATGGTCGCGTGCGTCGTTTGCGCCCGGTCGTGACCGTAGTAGTGGCCACCCACTGTGGTCTGGCCTGTTTGGGGGCCGCTTAGCTGTTCGTCATTACGCGGCTCGCCGCTTAAGTTAACGGTGACGCCGAGGTTGATTCCCCGGTTTTCACTACGATCGGTATCGTTCAGATCGGTGACGGTGAGCGTATCGGTTGTCATGCTCAGGTTGCCCTGGTCGACGAGCTGGCCGTTAGCGTCTGTTGTTGCATTCGCAATGACCGCTCCCGCTAGGGTTGTGTCTTTGGCGTTTACGGTGACCGAGTCCCGACCGATAATCCGCGTCTGGTTATCCGTCCAGGTGCGGCCGGACGAGCCATCGGCCATTTCGATACCAGCCGATACAGAGCTGACGGCACCGTTGCTGACGCCAAGCCCGGCATTGCCGCCGCGGGTTTTGCTTTCACTGCTGCTCTGGTTCTGCAAGCTGCGAACGTCCAGCGTGTCGGTGTCGATATCAATGGTGTTGGCGGCGACGTCGGCTCCGGCTACGGTTAACGTTTCGCTGGTGCTCTCGAGTGAACCTGCACTGATGGTGCTGTTTCGGTGGGTCAGGCTTGAGCTGTCTGAGTCAGCGTTACGGTAGCCGGCGCTGCCACTGCCGCTAAGACCTTGGGCCCCGTAGCTTGCGGTAAGGCTTTGGTTGGATTCCCGGTTCGAGGACGTTGTTGCGCTCGTATCAATGCCGGCAACAATATTAACGTTCTTGCTATCGATGGAAAGGTTGCCGTTAACAGCAACATCAGAGCCTACGATTTCAATGTCTTCGCCGCTGCTCAAGGATGCGTTGCCACCGGCCAGTATCTGGCTGCCATTCCAGCTGGCAGACTGCTCGGTCCGGGAACTGTCGAATGTACTGCGCTCTGTACTCCCTGTTGCATAGAACCCACCCGTCCCTGTCGAAACCGCAGCGGTAGCGCCGGCAGCCACAAATGCGATGCCCGCCTGCGCCAGATTGGCTGTCGCAGCTGCCAGATTGGCACGGTAGTATTTCAGGTCCTGCTCGCGGACCTTACCCTGAGCGACCTTGTCTTCGGCATCACTGAGCGCCTTTTTGGCATCACTTACAGCCTTTCGCGCATCGTTCATGGCCTGAAGCGCATAAGCGGCGTCGACGTACGCATTCTTTACACCGGCACTGGTGGTTCGTATTTCGGTATGACGGCTGTCCGTTGTGGTCTGGGTATCCTGACGCCCGCCAACTTGAATACTGTTACCCGCCTGCAGGTCGATGTCGCCGTTACTCGCAACATCAGAAGCCACAACCTGAATATTGTTGCTGGCGTTCAGTTCAATATTGCCTGCCGAGATCTGGCTGCCTTGCCATTGCGTGGTGACGTGGGTTTGGGTTGACTGATCCTTACGCTCTTCAATGCCTCCCACCCGAAATTCGTCGCGCTCCAGTTTGGCGCCCAAGCCTTTGATCGTTTCTTTTTCGGAGACGTGAGTTTCTGACGTGGTGTTGGCAACAGCATCAATCTGAATATTGTCAGCGTTGACAGTGAAAGTGCCCGCGGAGGACACACTAGCGCCCATGAATCGGGCCGAATCGTCGACATTCACTGCAATATCGTGCGCGGCTAACGCTGAGCTCTGTTGGCTCACTTGTTGAACCCGATCCGATTCCCGGCTACCGAGTTCAATGGCGGGGGTATCCGCCCCCATGCCCATCACACCCGCAATGGTATAGGTCGCCACTTTTGCAATTACATTCACGACACCGGTAAAGCTGCGGCTTTTTTCTGCCCACTCTTCGTTGTTCAAAGCCAGAGCATCGACAGTGAGGTTGCTGACGTTTTCGCCGGAGGTCGTTTTGTATGTGTCGCCTACCTGCTCAACGCTGCTGCCACCAATTTGGAGGTGGTCGCCGGCCGCAAGATCCGAGCCGGTGATCTGCACGTTGCCGCCACTGTTAATCTGGAGGTCTCCATCACTGGAGACAAGCGACTTGGTAGCGGTTTCGTGATGGTATCCACGAGCTTCATCCTTGCGGCGAACGCTGCTTTCTTTCGTTTCACGGTAGCTTTGCTGTTGCTGGTCGACCGCTCCAACGAGCTGAATATCGCTGCCCGCAATGAGCCCAACACGATCACCGCCTTGCAACGTTGAGGCATAGATCTGCAGGTTTTCACCTGAAGAAACCGACAGATCAGAACCCGCCGTTATACTGGCTTGCTTGTGGGTGATGCTGGCTGATGTTGAGTCCACCGTCTTGTCAGACCCCAACCCTTCACCTTTCTCGCGGTAGTGAAGCTCTGACTGTCGTGTATCGGCAACGGCGAGTACATTGATATCGCCCGTTGCCTGCAACCTGGCATCATTTGCGGCTGCTATTTCGGTGCCCTGAAGCGTGATGCCATCACCTGCACTCAGAAGCAGGTCGCCCTTAGAGATCACGGAGCTGGTTAAGTGGTCGGTACGACTGAGCGATTGGTTGTTCTGGTGATTGCCGACCGTGAAACCGGTGACCTGCTTTTGGCTGTCAAAGCGAATATCGCCGCCTGCGGATATCGCAATGTTGTCGCCAGCATGGAGCTGCCCTGCCCTGTCATGCACATCGCCGGCCGCACTCACTGCAAGATCGTGACTTGCAACAATTGATGCGTCCTGCCCTTTTTGGCTTACCGCAAAGTCATCGAGGCTACCGAGGTTTTTCACCAGGGTTTCATTCTGAATATTGCCACCTGCGGTCAGGCGAACATTGCCCCCGGTAATCTCACCGCTTTGATTCACGATGTCCTGGGCAACATTGATGTCGATCTGCTGACCCGCCTGCAACCGACCTTCGCGGTTGGTCAAACCACCCCGTTTACTGGATATGGTGAGCGCATCCAGCGCGTTAATGACGCCCACATTGACCACATCCGAGTCGCCGGTTATCGACACATCGCGCCCTGCGATCAGTGCGCCATTTTCATATGCAAGCTCCCGGTTGGCGGAAAGATAAACAACCGGCACCAGCAACTCCTGACCGTCAACCTGGCGGGTTTCCATCCAGATCATGCTGCGGGTCAAACGATTGACCTGGTCCTTCGTCAACGCCACACCGGGCGAAAGATTCAGATCGTCCCTGGCGATCACTGCGTTGTCCATGAGTTGCTGGAACATCGCCATGCCACCCTGGCCATCAATCAGGCGACTGCCCGTGCGTGCTTGCAAACTCTGCTCGACCAGCGTCAGTTCGTAGAAGCCATCGCCGATACGACGCAGGTAGTCGGCGCCATCCCAACCGAGGCGATCCAGCAAGTAATCTGAACTGGTAAAGTTCGCATAATCAGTCAGTAGAGGGTTTGTCTCCACCAGATAAGGGTGCTGGGGATCGTTATTGATATTGAACAATCCGCTGCCGTCCGGAAGATGAAAATTGTTCTGGGCAACCGGATCAACCACTGTCGCGATCACCGGCGTGTTTGCCGCCACGGCAACGCCCGTCCCAGCATGCACGCTGGTGTCTGGTGAATCCGAAATAGAGGTCTGGCTTACAGCCGAGACATTGTCGGTGAGCTCGCCGTTGCTGAACTGATTAGAAAAATTCAGGCTTACGCTACCGCCGGACTCAATCGTGGCGCTGGCCAATGTCACCGTTTCGGTCGTTTTGGTGGTGACCGGGGCATCAGTCCGGATAACATTTTTATGGTTAGTGCCGAAAGGTCCCTTCGATATTTTCTTCCAGTAGCGGCTTTCACGCGTGGTGGTGACGTTGACCTCGTCGGTGGCCGCAAGGTTGTTGAAGTTTGTGCCCTCTAGCGAGATTGAGGACCCAGCACCGATATAGCTGTATCGATTGGTGAGATTTGTGGCGTGCCCGGACAACTGGCCACCAGCCACAATGCTGGCCTGGGTATGATCCTCAACATGAGGAACGTCTCTTACCATCGTCGTCTTGAGGACGCGCACATACTTATCGACACACCCGCGCGGATCAGAAAAACAGCTGGCACCGTGACTGTAGATAACAGGGTCGCGCTCGGTGCGTCTCCCCGCTGGTGTCCAGTCACCCAAATTTTCCAACCGATCGGTCTGTATCTCGATATCGCCTTCGGCACGAATCAGACCGTTATGATTACGGATCAGGCTCGCGTCCTCACCG
>TARA_R100001440_G_scaffold12432_9_pt1 | contig 28463 bp, 23 predicted proteins | sample TARA_R100001440 | Tara Oceans TARA_R100001440 (sample SAMEA2622112) | marine metagenome | biome: marine biome (ENVO:00000447); feature: surface water layer (ENVO:00002042); material: "saline water (ENVO:00002010), including plankton (ENVO:xxxxxxxx)" | depth 5 m
GCAGCACCGGCATGCCATTGGCGTTTGCAGCTTCAGGCGACTCGCCGACAGCACGGAGCAAAAGACCTCCGCGGCTATACCGAAGGAAAACGTACACCACCACAAACATCACCAGAGAGGCGTAAACCAGCAGGTCCTGATTGAACAGGATCGGGCCCAGCACCGGAATGTCGCTGAGTAGCGGAATCGCAATGCGAGTAAACCCATCGACGGTATGGCCCACATAGTCCGACCCGACAAATGCACTCAGGCCCGTGCCGAAAATGGTCAGTGCCAGACCGGCGGCATATTGATTCGCGGCAAGCGTGACGGCCATCAGGGCAAACAGCAGTGACATCGCAACGCCAGCCGCTACGCCCGCCACAACACCCCACATCAGGCTGCCGGTTGTGAGCGCACCGATAAAGCCGGCCATTGCCCCCACCAGCATCATGCCTTCCTGCCCGAGATTCAGAACGCCCGAGCGTTCGCAAATGAGTTCGCCCAGCGCGACCAGCAGCAAGGGCGTGCCGGCAACCAGAGTGGCAGACAGAATATTGATAATCAGGTCCATGCTCATTTCAGCGCTCCTGTCCGGCCAGCGTGGTGTTTGCAGCAGACGCGGGCGCCACCGGTTTTGCGGCCTTCGCATTCCAGCGCAGCCGGTAATGAATAAACGCATCACAGGTCAGCAGGTAAAACAGCAGCAGCCCCTGGAACAAACCTGTCATGGCCTTGGGAAGATTCATTGCGATCTGCATCATTTCGCCGCCAAGGAACGTCAGTGCCAGCAATGCGCTGCCCAGAATAATGCCGACCGCCTGCATGCGACCGAGGAACACCACGATAATTGCGGTGTAGCCATAACCCGGCGAAACCTGCGGCACCAGCTGCCCGATCGGACCGGTTACTTCCGACGCACCGGCGAGACCCGCCAGACCACCGGCCACCAGGAATGCAAACCACACCAGGCGTTTTTGGGGGAAACCTGCAAACGCAGCAGCTTGCGGATCTTCACCCAGCACCTTGAGCTGAAAGCCGATAAATGTGCGCGAGAAAATCACGCCGACTGCCACTGCAGCAAGCAGCGCGAACAGCAGGCCAATGTGCAGCCGGGTACCGGGAATCAGCATCGGCAGCAGTGCCGAATCGGCAAACATGGCAGATTGGGGGAAACTGAATCCGAAAGGATCTTTGAGCGGACCATGCACCGCGAACAGCAACAGGTTGAGCGCGATGTAATTGAGCATGATGGTGGTGAGGATTTCATTGCAGTGAAAGTGCGTTTTCAGCAACGCCGCGATCATCGACCACAAGGCTCCACACACCACGCCGCCCAGCAATACCAGCGGTAACACCCAGAAACCGGTCGACTCGCTGAACTGAAGCGCCACAATACTGGCGCCGACAGCGCCCATCAGGAAATGGCCTTCGGCACCGATATTCCAGAGTTTGGCGCGATAGCACACCGTCAGGCCAGCGGCGCAGAGAAGCAGTGGCGCCATTTTCAAACCCAGCTCGGCCCACCCGTGGCGGTCACTGATCGGCGTTATGAAGAAGTAGCGCAACCCTTCCACCGGATCGCGATCCAGCAGCAGAAACACCAGAAAACCGGTCACCACGGTCAGCACCAGTGCCAGCACCGGCGAGCCATAGCGCATCAGTCTGGAGTCAACGCCCCGACGCTCAAGCGACAGCATGATTCACCTCCGCATCAGCGCTGTCGGCAAAATCGCCGGCCATCCACTGCCCCAGTTGTTCAATAGTAAGCGACGGTGTGGGCAACAACGGTGACAGGCGGCCACCGCAGATCGCACCCATGCGATTGCAAAGCTGGAACAGTTCATCGAGATCTTCCGAAATAAGCAGGACAGCCGCGCCCTGGTCACGCAGTTCCACCAACACCTGGTGGATGGCCACGGCTGAGCCCACATCCACACCCCAGGTTGGATGAGACGCCACCAGCAACGTGGGTTTTTGCAGGGCTTCGCGGCCGATTATGAATTTTTGCAGGTTACCGCCGGAGAGGCTGCGGGCGGTGGCATCAAGCCCGGAGGCTTTCACCTGGAAGCGCTCACGTATGCGCTGTGCGTAGTCGCGCACCTTGTTGTAAGACACCCAGCCTCGCTGGACCATTCCCTGTGCAGAGGCGGTCAGCAAGGTGTTATCAACCAGTGAAAGGTCCGGCACCGCGCCACGACCAAGCCGGTCTTCCGGCACAACCGCCATGCCCTGACGGCGACGGGCATCAGGCCCCAGATTACCCACCGGCATGCCCTGAAAGGTCAGGTGTTCAGCAGGCACCGTAATTTCGCCGGACAGCGCCCGCAACAATTCGTCCTGACCGTTACCGGCCACTCCGGCAATACCCACGATTTCACCGGCGCGCAGATTCAGGCAAATACGATCAAGGCTGGTGCCGAAAGGATCTTCGCTACGAAAGCTCAGTGAATGCATCTGCAGCAGCGACTCGCCCGGATCAGCCGGCGGCACATCGGTAGATAAAGGCGTACCCTCGCCGACCATCAGGCGGGCGATCGCATCGGTGGTTTCAATCGTGGGGTCACAGGCGCCAGTGACCTTGCCATGGCGCAGCACGGTAGCGGTATGACAAAGGTCCCGCACTTCCTGCAGCTTGTGGCTGATAAACAGGATACTGCAGCCTTCGCTGGCGAGTTGCCTGAGTGTGGAAAACAGATCCGCCACTTCCTGCGGAGTCAGCACCGATGTCGGTTCGTCCAGAATCAGCAACCGGCTGTTCTGGATCAGACAACGGACAATTTCAACGCGCTGGCGCTCACCGGTCGACAGGGTGTGCACAAAACGGCGGGGGTCGAGCGCCATACCGTAGTGGGCGGACACCTCGCGAATACGCTCATCCAGCGCGCGCCGGTCACGGGCCTCAGCCGCTGGCAGGGCCAGTGCAATATTCTCGGTAACGGTCAGGGTTTCAAACAGGGAAAAGTGCTGAAACACCATGCCAATACCCAACTGCCTCGCATGGGCGGGGCCTTGAAGGGTCAGCTTTTTTCCTTCCCAGTAAATCGTACCTTCATCGGGCTGGATAACGCCGTAGATAATTTTCATCAAGGTACTTTTGCCGGCGCCATTCTCCCCCAACAAGGCATGAATTTCGCCCGCGTTGACCACCAGGTCTACGCCGTCGTTTGCCCGGCACCCCGGGTACTGCTTGACGATGTTCTCGAGCGTGAGCCGTGCCACTGCCGTCATTCCTGCAACCTCTGGCTTTAATAAACTGACCAAATAATCAACATTTGAATCAGAGCAATTTGCTTGCCAACTGGCAATAAAAATCTAAAAACACACAATCTGGACTAATTGGTCAGAAAATTGCAAAACATGCGACTATCTATACTGTGATTGTGTCGGGACAACTCCCTGACCAAGCCGTCGCCCCGACTTCTGAGCGAACCTGAACATCAGGGCCAACAGCGCGGAGCAATCGCGGTGTTAAGGGTACGAAATCAAGCGTTGCGAGGCACCTTGTGATTGAATTTTTTCTGAACGGCGAACATCAAACCCTGGCCAATGCCGACCCAAATCTGAGCATTCTCGAGTGGCTGCGCACCAAAATGCGGCTTACCGGCACCAAAGAAGGCTGTGCCTCCGGAGACTGCGGCGCTTGCACCGTCAGCATAGGCTCACCGGATCCAACCCGGCCGGAGCGCCTGCGCTATGACAGCATCAACAGCTGCATTGGGCTGGTCGGCAGTCTGCATGGCTGCCACCTGGTAACGGTCGATGCGTTGAAACAGGAACCTGTCCATCCGGTCCAGAAAGCGATGATTGACTGTCATGGCGCCCAGTGCGGGTTCTGCACCCCCGGCATCATCATGTCGCTGTTTACCCTGCACACCGCGCGACACAGCGATGCGTTGCTGGCGCAGCAGCCGGTTCCGGACCATCAACTGCTGGAAGCGCTGGCCGGCAACCTGTGTCGCTGTACCGGTTATCGCCCGATAATTGCTGCCGGCCGCAAGGCCTGTGTGGAAACATGGAGCCCCGCAGCAGACCAGCCGCAGCCCCTGTCAGGACCGGACTGGCTGCAAGCGCCGGACATGATCGCCGCATTGACGCGGATGGCCACCCAACGTTCGGGGCTCGAGGAAGTGGCCACCCATCGACGCTATGACACCCCGCTGACAGTTGCCGAATTACGAAGCCTGCGGGCCGATCACCCGAATGCACGCCTGATCGCCGGCGGCACGGATCTGGCGTTGGAAATCACCCAGCAGCTGAAAGATCTGGAGCATCTGATTGCCGTGGATCAAGTCGCCGAACTGAAAACCACAGAGATCCGTTCTGACACGCTTTATCTCGGCGCCGGCGTCACCTATCGACAAATGCAGGCGCTGCTTCCGCAATACTGGCCCCACTTCGCAGGCATGCTTGAACGTCTGGGCTCCTTGCAGATTCGAAACAAAGGCACGCTTGGTGGGAATATCGGTAACGCATCGCCCATCGGTGATATGCCGCCAGCGCTGATTGCCCTGGGAGCCGAACTGGAGCTGGACAGCACCGAAGGCGTGAGGCGATTGCCGCTTGAATCCTTCTTTCTCGACTACAAGAAGACGGATATCAAGCCTGGTGAATTTATCCGTGGCGTGACCATCCCTTTGCCACAGACCAATGACCAGTTGCTACTCTACAAAATATCCAAACGGTTGGACGACGATATTTCCACCCTGCTGGGCGCGTTCTGGCTAAGGTTTGACGATGCCGACCGCACAACTCTGAGCGACTGCAGAATTGCATTTGGTGGCATGGCGGCTATTCCCAGGCGGGCACAGGCAACCGAGAAGGCACTGATCGGCCAGAGCTGGAACGCGCACAGCATTGCGGCAGCGGTCGCGGCGCTCGCCAGCGATTTCCAGCCCATGTCCGATGTACGGGGCTCCGCCGATTACCGCAACACGGTGGCGGGCAACCTGCTCACCCGTGCATTGCTTGAAACCACGCGCTCTCACACTGACCCGGCCCTTCCGCTAACGGTGAACGACTATGCGTAAACTGCCCTCACATTCGGCACAGACGCCCGCTTCTGCTCGCGGCGTCGCCGGCAACAGCGCCCATCACGACAGTGCCTGGAAACACGTCAGCGGACAGGCTCGCTATATCGATGATATTCCGGAAGCCGCCGACCTGCTGCACGCTGCTGTCGGCCAGAGCAGTGAAGCCTATGCCCGCATCCTGTCGATGGATCTTAGCGCCGTGCGCGAATATCCCGGTGTTGTCGCCGTCGTAACGGTAGATGACGTCCCCGGCCATACCGATATCGGCCCGGTCTTTCCCGGTGATCCGGTACTGGCCGGTGACATTGTGGAATACAGGGGTCAGCCGCTGTTCGCGGTAGCCGCCACCAGCATGCGCGCCGCCCGACAGGCGGCCCGACTGGCGAAAGTCGAGTACGAAAAGCTCGAGCCGGTGCTGACGACCGAAGCCGCGCTGGCCAAGCAATTCTTCGTGCGCCCCAGCCATTCCCAGTTGCGTGGCGATCCGGACACGGCGCTAGCCAATGCCCCGCATCGCCTGCAGGCCGACATGCATGTGGGTGGGCAGGAGCACTTCTATCTGGAAGGTCAGGCCTGTCTGGTGGAACCCACTGAGGACACCGGCGTATTCGTGCACACCTCAAGTCAGCATCCATCTGAAGTACAGAAACTGGTCGCGGAGGTGCTGGATCTGCCGATTCACGAGATTCAGGTGGAGGTGCGCCGGATGGGCGGCGGCTTCGGCGGCAAGGAAACCCAGGCCGCGCCATTGGCCTGCATCAGCGCACTGCTGGTGCGCGCCACCGGGAGGCCAGTGAAATTCCGCATGGCCCGGGCCGATGACATGATCCAGACCGGCAAGCGCCACGATTTCTACAACACCTACGATATCGGCTTTGATGACAACGGCCTGCTGCAGGGCGCCGATATCATGGTGGCGGGTCGATGTGGCTTCTCTCCCGACCTGTCCGACGCGATTGTCGACCGGGCCATGTTCCATGCCGACAACGCCTATTATCTCGATCAGGCCCGCGTAACCGGCCATCGCTGCAAAACCCACACGGTGTCCAACACCGCCTTTCGCGGTTTCGGCGGTCCGCAGGGGATGATGATTATCGAGCGTGCGATGGATGATATCGCCCGCCACATCGGTGCTGATCCGCTGGATGTGCGCAAGCGCAACCTGTATCGGCCCGGACGCGACCAGACCCACTACGGCCAGACTGTGGAACAGCACGTTCTGGCGGAACTGATCGATTCGCTGGAAACCAGCTCGGATTACCGGGAGCGCCGAACCGCGATCACCGCCTTTAACAGGCGCAGTCCGGTCATCAAAAAGGGCATCGCGCTGACGCCGGTCAAGTTCGGCATTTCATTCACCGCTCAGCACCTGAATCAGGCGGGCGCGCTGGTGCATGTCTATACCGATGGCAGCATTCACCTGAACCATGGCGGAACCGAGATGGGGCAAGGCCTCTACATCAAGGTAGCGCAGGTGGTGGCCGCAGCCTTCCAGGTGGATCTGGAGCGCGTCAAGGTATCCGCGACCCGCACGGACAAAGTGCCCAACACCTCGCCGACGGCGGCATCATCAGGTTCGGACCTCAACGGCATGGCCGCGCTGGACGCCTGTGAAACCATCAAGCAACGGCTGGTGGATTTCGCAGTCCAGACCTATAAGGTCGAACCCGGTGACGTAACCTTCAGCAACAATCAGGTTCACGTGGGCGCACAGGCGTTTGGCTGGGCCGAGTTTGTCCAGCAGGCCTATATGGCAAGGGTGTCACTCTCATCCGCCGGCTTCTACGCAACGCCGATAATTTACTATGACCGGGAAGCAGGCCAGGGCCATCCGTTCCTGTACTACGCTAACGGAGCGGCCTGTTCGGAAGTGGTGGTCGACACTCTCAGCGGCGAATACCGCGTGGTGCGCACCGATATTCTGCATGACGTGGGGCAATCGCTGAATCCGGAAATCGATATCGGCCAGATCGAAGGCGGCTTCATTCAGGGCATGGGATGGCTCACTACCGAAGAACTGGTCTTCAGCGACGAAGGGCAACTGCTGACGACCGGCCCGGCCACTTACAAAATCCCCGCCGTGTCTGACGCCCCGCTTGATTTTCGCGTGGCGCTGCTGCCCCACAGCCCTAACCGCGAGGCCACAGTGTTTCGCTCCAAAGCCGTCGGAGAGCCCCCACTGATGCTGGGCATTTCGGTGTGGAGCGCGTTGCGCGACGCCGTTGCCAGCATGGCGGACTACCGCTTCAGTCCGCCACTGGATACCCCGGCCACGCCGGAGCGCGTGCTGGGCGCGGTCACAGCAACCCGCCGCTTCGCCGGCCTGAACGACACCGCATCAGGAGCCGCACCATGCAAAAGCGCATGAACTGGTATCAGGCGGTCGCCGACTGCGAACAGCGGGGCGAACCCTATGTGCTGGTCACCGTATTAGGGGTGACCGGATCGGTGCCCCGGGAGCCTGCCAGCAAGATGGTGGTCACCGGCGACCAGAGCCACGACACCATTGGTGGCGGGCATCTGGAATACCGCATTATCGCCCGCGCCCGTGAGAGGCTTGCAGCGAAAGAGTACGGCTACGAGATGGCGAACTTTCCACTGGGCGCCAGCCTCGGCCAGTGCTGCGGTGGCAGCGTGGCGGTGATGCTTGAGGGCCAGCCCGGCAGCGATGCCCGACTGGTCGTGTTCGGCGCCGGCCATGTGGCACAGGCGCTGATGAGCATCATGGGCCAGCTACCCTGGCAGGTGACCTGGGTCGACAGTCGCGAAGAATGCTTTCCCGAAGCGCTCCCGATCAACGTTCGCCGGCATCTGACGGATGATCCGGTTGGTGATGCTGCGAATCTGGCCACTGACGCTCACTGCCTGATCCTGACCCATAATCACCAGCTGGACTTTGATCTTTGCCGCACGCTGCTGACCGCTGATACGGCTGCGTCCATAGGGCTGATCGGCTCGCAAACCAAAGCCAACCGCTTTGTGCAGCGACTGGCACACCGCGGCTTCAGCGACGAGACCATTGGCAGAATCCGCTGCCCTGTCGGCCATCCGGACGTTCCGGGCAAGCGACCGATGGAAGTCGCTGTATCGATTGTCGCCGAGCTACTGGCCCTTGCGGCAGACGATGGCAACAGCACGCAAGCCGCAAGACGCGGGCTATCCTGGTCAGGGCTGAAAACCCTGATGCAGGAGACACCGGTCGCGACTGAAACTGACACCACGGAGAAATGAATGTCTCTTGAGTCCCTTAACCGGATGAGCGAAGCCGAGGCCCGCCACGCTCTGCAAACCTGTTGCGCGGCTGACCGCTGGATCAACGGGATGGTAGCCGCCCGCCCCTTCCCCAGCAGCGAGGCACTACACGCCAGAGCCGCGACACTATGGGCTACTTTGAGCGATGAAGACTGGCTGCAGGCATTTGATGCCCACCCCAAAATCGGCGATGTCACCAGCCTGAAAAAGAAATACGCCAATACCCACAGCCTGGCGAGTGGCGAACAATCCGCTACCGCCGCCGCCGACGAATCGGTGCTACAACGACTGAAAAACGGCAACGACGCCTACGCTGACAAGTTTGGCTTTATTTTTATCGTCTGCGCTACCGGCAAGTCCGCCGATGAGATGCTGGCGCTTCTCGAAGCCCGCTTGCCCAATACCCGGGCGCAGGAAATCGAAAATGCCGCCCGCGAGCAGGCCAAAATCACTCACATACGACTGGATAAACTGGCATGAGTAAAAGCCCGATTACCACCCATATTCTCGACCTGGGTACCGGCCGGCCGGCGGCCAATGTTGCCGTCAGCCTGAGCACCGGCGACAACGGCAACTGGACGCTGATCGCAGAAGGGACCACGGATGCCGACGGCCGCATCACTGACTGGTTTGAAGGCCCGATATCGTCCGGCCTTTACCGGCTTGAGTTCGCTACTGCCAGTTACTTCGGCGCACAGGACAAAGCCTGCTTTTACCCGCAAGTCACGCTGGATTTTGAAGTCAGCGACACTGACAGCCACTACCACGTCCCACTGCTACTCAATCAATGGGGCTACTCGACCTATCGGGGGAGCTGATGCCAGAACAGACAACCACATCGGCGCCGGAGCAGCGCGTAAAGGCGTTTCGTGGCCCGCTACTTTACTTCGTAGACGATCCCGGGCTGGGCGAACCGGATCAGGACAGTTACGTCTGGCTGCCGGACGGGCTACTCGTTATTGATAACCAAAAGGTCAGCGCGGTTGGACCGGCCGATCAGCTACTCGACCAATTGCCAGCGGACTGTGAGCCGGAACATTGGCCAGACTCGCTTATCGTGCCAGGTTTTATCGATACTCACGTCCATCTGCCACAGCTCGGAGTGATTGGCAGCTACGGCACGCAGCTTCTCGACTGGTTGGAAACCTACACCTTTCCCGCGGAAATGCGCTTCGAACAAACCGACTGGGCCCAGAGCCAGGCTGAACTGTTTCTCGACCAGCTACTCCGCCACGGCACCACATCGGCACTGGTGTTCTGCACCTCTCACCCGGGATCGGTGGATGCACTGTTCCAGGCTGCCGAAAAGCGGGGGCAGGCCATTGTGGGCGGCAAAGTGATGATGGATCGCCACGCACCCGAAGGCTTGTGCGACGAGGCCGAAACCAGTGCCCGCGACAGCCAGGCGTTGATTGATCGCTGGCACAACAAGGGGCGCCTGCGCTACGCCGTCACCCCCCGCTTCGCCCCCACCTCATCACCGCGCCAGCTGGAACTGGCCGGCGAGTTGGTGAAAGCCAACCCCGGCGTGCTGATGCAAACCCACTGGGCTGAAAACAAGGCCGAGATCGACTGGGTCAGTTCTCTGTTCCCGGAACGGGAAGACTACCTCGACGTCTACCAGCATTACGGCCTGCTGAACGACCACAGCGTGCTGGCCCACGGCATTCACATTGATGACGACGACCGCCAGCGTATGGTTGATAGTGGCGCCCGCATCGCCTTCTGCCCCACCTCGAACACGTTCCTGGGCAGCGGCCTGTTCGATCTCAAAAGTGCCCACGATGCCGGTATCCCGGTAGGGCTGGCCACCGACGTCGGCGGCGGCACCAACCTGTCACTGCTACCCACCATGGCCGAGGCCTACAAGGTATGCCAGCTGCGGGGCGAGTCACTGACGCCGTTTCATGCGTTCTATATGGCCACGCTCGGAAACGCGCGGGTACTGCATCAGGCAGATGAAACCGGCAGCCTCGAGCCCGGCAAGTTCGCGGACTTCCTGATTCTGGATCGCAGCGCGACGCCAATGCTCGGCCTCAAACAAGATCAGAGTGAAACACTCAGTGAACAGCTTTTCGATCTGATGATTCTTGGCGATGACCGGGTGATTCGCCGTACCTATGTTGCCGGCGAATGCCGGTTTGATCGGGATGCCGCCATCCCTGAACCCACCACAGGAGCAGTCGCCCATGGCAGCCTACCTCAGTGAATGGCTGAGTCTGATCATCCGTTGGTTTCACGTGATTGCAGGGGTTGCCTGGGTAGGCGCGTCCTTCTACTTCATCTGGCTCGACAACCACCTGCGCAAGCCGCCGGAGTGGAAGGTTAAAAAGGGCATAAAAGGTGATCTTTGGGCGGTGCACGGCGGCGGCTTCTACGAAGTCGCCAAGTACGAGCTGGGGCCAGAAGAAATGCCACCCGTGCTGCACTGGTTCAAGTGGGAAGCGTACAGCACCTGGCTCAGCGGCATGGCACTGCTGTTCACCGTGTACTACTTCGGCTCGCCGGGCTACCTGGTCGATGCCAGCCGCGCGGACCTGACACCGCTGGCGGCGGCCGCAATCGGGCTCGGTTTTATTGGCGGCATGCTGGTGCTTTACGAAGCCCTGATACGCAGCCCACTGGCGCGCAACGGCAAAGCCTTTGGGCTGGTGTTGTTTGCCCTGCTGGTTGCGGTGGACTGGGCGTTGTTTCATATCTTCGCCGGTCGTGGCGCGTTTATCCATGTGGGTGCGGTTATTGGCACACTGATGGTGGGCAATGTGTTTCTCGGTATTATGCCGTCCCAGCGGGCCCTGGTACGTGCAGTCGAGAACAACGAGACGCCGGGGCCTGAAGTCGCGCGACTGGCGGCACAGGCCAAGCTGCGATCAACCCATAACAACTACCTGACTCTGCCGATCATCTTCATCATGATCAGCAACCACTACCCGATGTTCTACGGCCACGAATACGGCTGGGCTGTGCTGGCAGCGATTGGTTTTATCACCGCTTTCGCCCGGCACTTTTTCAACCTTCGGCACAGGGGCGTTTACCGGCCATCGATCCTGCTGATTGCTGCGATCATGACGGTCATCCTGATCGGCATGCTGGCGCCATCGCCGACATCCGTTCCGGCAACCCCATCCGGCTCTGATACCGAAGTGACCGACGCCGATATTCAGTCGCTGATCGACACCCACTGCACCGGCTGCCATGCAAAAGTGCCTTCAAGCCCGGCCTTTCAGGCACCCCCTGCCGGCATCGCGTTTGATTCTCTGGAAGCGGTGAAGCAGCACCGGGAGAAGGTATTACAGGCGGCGGTAAACAGTCAGTACATGCCGCTGGGGAACATGACCGGGATGAAACCGGAGGAGCGGAAGATGCTGGGTAGCTGGTTACAGCAACCCACTCAGTAATTGACGGGCTATGGGCCCATGACAGGGTTGTGCCCACCAAGTTGTGCTCACTAAAAAGCCCGCAGGTTCTCGCGAACTTGCGGGCCTTTTTATTGCCAGTTCAATGGCTGGCCGCCATCACATCTTCGCAGCAAAGTTCGCGTTGATCCGCTGCAACAGATAATCCCGGGCCGAAATCGGCGGGTACTTCTTTTCCGGCCCCTGAATCATGACGTCTTTATTGGCCTGGCAGAAGAACGCCATGCTGTAGCGCGGGCCACGGTATTCACCGGCCCTCGGCATTCGCACGCGGTGCAGTGTGGATCTCAGTTTGTCGTCGCTCCAGCGCATCAGCATGTCGCCGATGTTGCAGGTTATGACATCATCACGGGGCACCACGCTGCTCCACTCCTGCTGATCCCTGCTGCGTGCGTCCTTGCCGGGGCATACCTGCAAACCGCCCTGGCCTTCTTTCTGGAACACCATCGTCAGGCAGTCAAAGTCGGTGTGGGCACCGGCGCGCCAGATGCCCGGCTCCGCTTGCGCATCGTCCGCCATCGGCAGGTAATGCAACAGGCGCAGGGTGCTCTGATATTCCGGTGAGCTGCGATCATGGGCCCTGGTGAAAAAGTCGCGTTCAAAGCCCAGTTTGTCAGCGAAGCACGACAGAATCGCCATACCCACCTGCCAGGCACTGTGTTCAAAATTCAGAATAATTCGCTGGAACTCCGGCAAAGTCGTCTGGCCCGGCCAGAGATCATCCATATGGGGCAGCGTCGCCTGATAGGATTCCTTCTGGTCAGCCGTGCCGGTTGAGGGCCGCACCTGCGACATGAACTCCCAGCCGGCATTGAGCCCCTGCTTGAGCGGGAACCGGCCTTTGGTGTCCTGATCCAGCGCAAAGAAGGCTTCGGTTGCCGCAAACGCTTCGCGAACCCGTTCAATATCCAGGCCATGATTCACCAGCTGGAAGAATCCAACGTCGCTCGCTGCCTGCCAAAGCTGCTCGGTGATCGCTTCGCGGCGGTTCGCAAAATCGCTCAGGTCAATCAATGGAATCTGGCGCCGGTCGGTTTCAATGCCTTCGCCGCCAAGTGTGCTTTCGAATTCGAGTTCTTTCATCCCGTATTTCATTGTCTTACTCCGCCGCAGGCTCAGGCATGAAGGAACGATCCACCGCGGTTTCCGGATCAAACGATGCGACATCAATACCCTGTGCACGAGCCGTCCACTTCCAGGTGGTCGCCAGACGCTCCGGGTTGAAAACACCCATACCTTGCTCTGAACTGGCCTCGTTATACACCAGCGATTCGATGGAGCGAATGGTATCGGCTGCCAACGCGGCATCCACTTCCGGCACGACATTATGCACAGCTTCACCGCTTTCATTGGGGTGAGCCCAGGTGTACTCGACGGCTTTTGCGTAGGCCTTTACAAATCGACGCGCAACATCGGGACGCTCATTGAGAAATGTTTCGCTGGCGATAACCGAAGTTGAATAGAACTTCAGCCCTGCGTCATACCAGGGCAACACCTGCAATTCCTTGCCAGCAGTCTTCGCCACAGCGGCGTACTTTTCCTTATCGGTAATCCAGCTGATCACCACATCAGTGCGGCCGGTGAGCAGCATCGGGTTCAGCGCCCCCGGGTCGGTCTTGACCAGTTTGACGCTGTCCTTATCGACACCATTAATATCAAGCAAAAGGGGCAGGAAAACATTTGACGAGGTGAACGGCGAGGTCGCTACAGTCTTGCCGGCAATATCCTTTGCGCTGTCGACACCCGATCCTTTCAAGGTGTAGAACGCATGAGGCGCTTCGCTGAAGACCGAATAGATGCCTTTTACCGGGATATTGTCGTTGGCTCGCGCCTGCAGCAATGCAACCAGGTCGGAAAGACCCACATCGGCACGACCGGTCATCAGCTTGGTCAGGGCATCGGTTGAACCCCGACCCTGAGAGATGCTGACATCCAGATCCTGCTCTGCAAAGAAGCCCTTCTCCAGCCCCACATAAACCGGCGCCTTGTCACCGCCTGGCAGCCAGTCAAGCTGGAAGGTGACCTTGTCTGCCGCCAGCAGCGTTGACGAGCCCATCATCATCCCCGCCAGCACCAGTGTTTTCGGGGTAAATCCCCATGCCTTTTTCATGCTTGTCATTTGCTAGTCTCCGAGTGTCAGAATCAGCGCATCACGCGCCATCGATGAAACCGGTCTGGCGTGGCGACAGTCGAAGAGCACACAGCAAGTGGAGGTCGGAACCGGATCACCCTTGCCATCACGCTCCGCCATTGCCCGATAGCAAGCCGGTCGCGCGATGAGCAATGCCCGGGTTCCTGAATGCGAGGGAACCTGACCGCTTCTACTCAGTCACGTTCAGGCAGGACCCCGGGCGATCAATGCGTTTGCGCACCGAGCCTTCTCAGGGGTCCATCACCTGACTTCAACAAAGCATCCGACATGCCAGAACTGAAGAACCCGCGCGCCACATAGCATTGACCGGAAAAGCACCCCACCCTGACCAACCGGACAGCTTTTCAAACTGCACCAAGATGATCCACAACCATGCGACCGTGCTGCGAAATAAAGCACCGGATTACGGGCTGTGATAACACGGCAGACCGGACGGGCCGGGCTTCAGAGAAATGGAAAGGTTATTGCTTTGCATTAGTGCTCAAGAATACAGAGCGCTGCAACATAAATGAGGCAGCACTTAATCCATCGTTTTCAAGAGTAGAAGCGGTCAGGTTACCCCGCCTTCAAGTTGAAGAGGCTGCTGCAGAACGACTGCCCCACAACGTTTTGCAACCAGCTTATCGGGCACCGGGACATTGCTCTTTTTTTTCAGATTCGGGCCTTACCGGGTCCGATCAGTAGAGGAATGACCATGACTTACCTGATTCGCAATGCCATCGCGCTGTTTTCAGAACAGCACCCCAGTGCCACAGACATTCGGATCGCCGACGGCAGGATCACCGAAATCGGCCGCCAACTCACGCCAACCAGCGATTACCCGGAGCAGGTCATTGACGCCCGTGGGTGTGTCATTTACCCCGGGCTGGTCAACACCCACCATCATCTGGCGCAATCTATCCTCAAGGGGATTCCGGGCGGTATTAACCAGGGCCTGGGTGACTGGCTTGCCTCCGTGCCTTATCGGTTCTGGCCTCATATCACACCGGATCTGATGTACCACGCCGCCCGTCTGGGCCTTTACGAGCTGCTCCGCTCGGGCGCAACCACTTGCGCTGATCATCACTATCTCTATCACCGGGACACGTCGCCGGAACTGGAAGATGCCGTTTGGCAGGCGGCGGACGATCTCGGCATTCGACTGGTGCTGTGCCGGGGCAGTGCAACCGAGCAGGGCAGCCACAAGGGCATGGCACGGGGCGGTGTTGTGCCGGAATCACTGGATCAGGTAATGAGCCGGATGGAACACAGTCGCACCCGTTACCATCAGGAAGACGGCAATGCCATGCGCAAGCTGGTTGCAGCGCCCACCAGCCTGATTCACTCCAGTTCACCCCAAAGCCTGAAAACGATTGCCGAATGGGCTGGCCAGCACCGTATCCGCCGTCACTCCCACCTGCTGGAAGTGGACTATGACGAGCAGCAGTCGCTGCAAAAATATGGCATGAAGGCTATTGATTACGCAGCTGATTGCGGCTGGCTGGGCCCGGACGTCTGGTTTGCTCATCTGGTAAAGGCCGACGACTACGCCATCAGCAAGCTGGCAGCTACCGGCACGGGCATTGCCCACTGCCCCACCTCAAACTGCCGACTCGGCAGCGGCGTCGCGCCGGTGATTGAACTGCAGCAGGCAGGCGCTCCCATCAGTATCGGCGTTGATGGTTCAGCCTCGTCCGAGTCCGGGTCGATGCTGCAGGAGCTGAACCTGACCTGGCTGCTTCACCGCGCCGTTCACGGGCCTGACGCGACCCATCTGGAAACTGTTCTCCATTGGGGCAGCCGGGACGGAGCAAGGTTGCTGGGACTCAACGACCTGGGCGAGATCACAGTCGGTCAGGCTGCTGACCTTGTGCTGTACGATATTCATAAACCCCGCTTTGCAGGTATTCACACTCCGCTGATGGCGCCCTTGCTCTGTGCCGAGCCCACCGCCGTCAAGCACAGTTTTATCAATGGCAAACCGGTAGTGCGCGACGGGCAGGTGAAGGGGCTGGATGAGGCCGAGCTGGTGGCAAGTGTGCAGGCCAGCGTGAACACTCTGCTGGCGCGGGTCAGCTAACCACTCCGGGACCAATCAACACCCACAAAAAAGCCCGGCGCAGAGATGCGTCGGGCCAAGGGAGACAGCAATGACTGCGGAAGTGCGATCTCCCGCGGTCATTGCCCTTGAAACCTCTTACTTCGGCAGAGTCGATGTCATACCTTCGACATACCAGTTCATACCGGCCAACTCTTCCTTCGTCATATCCTTGCCTTCAGGCACCCGCAGCTTGCCTGACTGGTCTTTCAACGGGCCGGCAAACGGATGCAGTGAACCGTTACCAATGGCTTCGATGGTGTCGTCAATCTTCTTGCGCTGTTCGTCAGTCAGACGATCACTGATGCTGGCGATCTTGATATCGCCTTCATGGATGCCGCCCCAGTAGTCTTCAGATTTCCAGGTGCCGTCCATAACTTGCTGAACTGTCTGGATGTAGTACGGCGCCCAGTCATCCACTACCGACAGCAGGTGCGCTTCGGGCCCGAAACGGGACATGTCCGATGCCTGGCCTACCGCCCAGATGCCGCGTTTTTCGGCCGCCAGCATCGCAGCCGGACTGTCTGTGTGCTGGATAATCACATCAACGCCCTGATCCATCAGAGTATTGGCGGCATCCGCTTCCTTGGCAGGGTCAAACCAGGTGCTGACCCAGACCACTTTCAGTTCAACATCAGGATTAATCTTGCGGGCTGCCAGGAAGGTGGCGTTGATATCGCGGATCACTTCAGGAATCGGGAAGGATGCAATGAATCCCAGCTTGTTGGTCTTGGTAACCATACCCGCAGCCGTACCGGAAACATAACGGCCCTCGTAGGTTGTGGACAGGTAGGTTCCCATATTCTCGGACCGTTTGTAGCCGGTCGCGTGCAGGAAGGTTTTATCCGGGTATTCTTTTGCTACCCGTGCGGTCGGGTTCATGAAACCGAACGACGTGGTGAAGATAATGTCGTTGCCGGCCTGCGCCAGCGTGCGAATCGTCCGCTCTGCGTCCGCACCTTCACTGACGTTCTCAACGTAGGTGGTCTGCACTTTATCGCCGAAGTGCTCTTCAAGAGCCAGACGCCCCTGATCATGCTGGTAGCTCCAGCCGTGGTCACCCACCGGTCCGACATAAACGAAACCGACTTTCATCGGGTCTTCAGCAAAGGCCTGCATCGGCAGAACCAGTGCGGCCACCAGCGCCAGCTTTTTAAACAATCGCATACGTGCACTCTCCTGTTATGAATTACTTTTTTAGTACTTATCCACGTTACGGCAGCAGCGTGCCTCCACCCCGGAGCCGTTAGGAACTGTTCCCGACCGGTGACCAGCACCGAACGTGAATCGGCATTGTCATCACTCTTTACTCTTTGCATCGAGCAAAAAGCTGGCCAAATGTTCAGGAAATCGAGTAAACCACTGATATAGAGTCAGTTAGCTATTTCAAGGTAGCAGAAAATACCAGAGAGTATGACGAGTAGCACCAAAAGTGAGCATAAAGAAGGCGCCCTGCCTGCTTATATTGCAGGCAGGGCGTGGAACGGTATGGCAAGCGGAATACGTCCTCAGACTTTGAACTGACTGACCAGGCCGCGCAGATTTTCGCTGAGTCGTGCCAGTTCCTGACTCGCTTCGGTCGTTTGGGTGACACCGGTATCACTGCGCTGAGCCGCTTCAACAATTCGCACGACGTTCTGGTTAATTTCTTCAGAAACGTGGCTCTGCTCCTCAGCAGCAGTGGCGATCTGGGTCACCTGATCGTGAATCTGACCGACCGATTTCTCGATTGTGCGCAGGGTGTCCGTAGCGTGGTTGATGCGCTCAACCGTTTCACCGGAACGTGCCCGGGAGGCCTGCATCCTTTCAACTGCAGCCCGGGATTCGGTCGTGAAGCCATCGATCATCTCGCGAATCTGGTCGGCCGATTCCGCACTGCGCCGGGCAAGCTGGCGCACTTCGTCTGCAACCACCGAGAATCCCCGACCGTGGTCGCCTGCACGGGCCGCCTCAATCGCAGCGTTCAGCGCGAGCAGGTTGGTCTGTTCGGTCACCGCATGAATCACGTCCAGCACCTGCTGGATGTCATCCGTCTTCTCCGCCAGCTTGTCGATGTTACTGGCGGTCTGGGCGATCTCTTGCGACAGGGCGTTCACTGCCGACTGGGCGTGGGTAATGGTTTCACCGCCGTCTTTCGCCAGGCGGTCAGCATCCGATGCGGCCGATTCTACGGAATTGGCATTGCCGGCAATCTGCTGAATCGTGGCCGACATTTCATGGATCGCCGATGCAATCTGATCCGTTTCAGAACCCTGCTCCTGCACGGATGAGCGGGTTTCGCTGGCCACACTGCTCAGTTCTTCAGCAGCCGATGCAACCTGATCGGTCGTGGAGCCTACTTCACGGATTGTGTTCTGGATTTTGATAGTAAAGGCATTGAAGCGACGCCCAAGCTCCGATAGCTCGTCGTTACCCTCATCCGGCAACCGCTGACGCAGATCGCCCTCGCCTTCGGCAATTTCGCGCATGGTCTGGCTAACAGCCCGAATGGGACGTGTGACACTCAGCCCCACGAAACCGCCGAGTATCAGAGCGATAACGACGATCACCAGTGTCGCCAGCAAAATGGACGTCATGGCACTGACCACTTCGGCATCGATTTCTTCACGAGCATTGGCAACTTTCTGGTCAACGTCCGTGACATAGACGCCGGCACCCAACAACCAGTCCCAGCCGGGAATAACAACAGAATAGGACACCTTGGGCTCAGTATTGCCCGACGCGGGATTGGGCCAATCGTAGCCATGGATACCGTCGTTTTCAGCAGCCTCGAACAGCGCCAGAATCAGCTTCTGGACTTTCGGGTTGTCACGCAGAAAATCAGCCCCTTCCTTGGACGGATCAGGACGGTACGCCAGATTGACCATGTCGCGACTATACGCAAACACATAATTACTGTTGCCAAATTTGATCGCCCTGATGCTGTCCCGGGCCTGCGTCTTCGCCTCTGATTCGGATAACGAGGGATCGCTCTTGGCTAGAAGCACCGCCGAACGGGCTGCCTCGACTACGTTCTTCAGACCTTCCTGGCGAGCCTCCATGATCTGTTCTCGCAGTCGTTCGACTTCGTGGTCACCGTTGGTCTTTAGCTGGCTCACTGTCATCCAGCTCATTACAACTGCGGTCAGCAGTACGGGTACGATTGTCGCCAGCATCAGACGTGAGCGAATGCGCAGCCGGTTCAGTATTGTCATTGTCAGGATCCCGTAGGTATGGCTAAACAGTTTTTGTTATCCGTGGTGGTATCACAGGCCCCATTGCGCCAAGTTGTGGGGCGCCGGGGCGAGATAGATGCAAACACTACATACTATAACGGCCATTGCGCAGATTTCTTCAGTTGAAGTTACACAGTCATAACAAAACCGTTTAACGTCCCTGCTGAGCGAGGCACGCGCTGTGATCCGCGAATGCGACAGATTCTGGTAAAAAGGCAGGAAAATTCTCAATTTCGGGCCATAGTTAAGGTATTCGCATCTCAGCAAGGACCTTATTCAGGATGTATCCAGACAAACCAACGCCTCAAGGCCCTGAGGCGCAGCGTCGCACCTCCACCCCCAAACTCTTGCGTCACACCAGACAACTTCTGGCGATGTGTCTGTTGCTATTCGGACTGATCGGTCTGGTAACGCCGGCGCAGGCTCAGGATGACGATATAGATCCGGCACAAACCGACGTCTCACCGGTCACCATTGACGGTGAAGTCCTGTTTCGTCTCGCCGGCACCAACTCCTTCCCGTCGACAGAACGGGCCGGCAACGTCGCCAGCCGCATCGCTGAAGCCGCCAGAGATGACGGGATCGCGCCGGAGGACGTGAAGCTTGTCAGTGGCGACAACCGCGTCAACATCATGGCAGGTGAACGCCGGTTGCTGGTGATTTTCCCCATCGATGCAAGTATCGAAGGCGCACCGATTGCAGAAGTAAGTGAAGTATTCAAAACAAGGATTGCCAGCGCCATTACTGCTTATCGCAGCCACCGGACATCCGCGTACCTGTTTCAGGCCCTGCTATACGCCGGCGCGGCGGTGCTGATCGCCGGCGTGCTTATCTGGGCGATTATTGTGCTGTTCCGGCGTCTGCTGGCCTTTCTTGAAACGCGATACAAGCGGCGGGTACAAGACCTGAAGATCGAGTCGTTCGAGGTGGTTCGGGCAGAAAACATCTGGGGCGCCGTCACCGGCCTGCTCAGGTTCATCCGCACGGCAACGGTATTGATACTGGCCTACCTGTGTGTCGAGTTTGCGCTGTACCAGTTCCCCTGGACCCGGTCCACCGCCAATATTCTGCTCGATATGGTGGTCGATCCGCTGACCTCCATTACGGTGGCATTCATCAACTATCTGCCGCAGTTGATCTTTTTGATCATTTTGATTGCCGTAGCCCGTTACCTGATCAAGCTGATGCACCTGTTTTTCAGAGGCGTCGAGCGCGGGCGTGTTCAACTCGGCGAGTTTGACCCTGAATGGGCCCAGCCCACATTCAAGTTGCTGCGCTTCTTCGTCATTCTGCTTACCGCGGTGCTGGCTTATCCCTATATTCCCGGCTCCGGCAGCGCCGCATTCCAGGGGCTGTCGCTGTTGCTCGGTATTATGGTCTCACTGGGCGCGTCTTCGGCGGTATCGAGCATAGTTGCGGGTTATGCCATGACTTATCGGCGGGCATTCCGGATCGGCGATCTGATTTCGGTGGGTGAATACACTGGTGTAGTGGAGGAAACGCGGCTGCTGGTGACCCATTTGCGCACCGTGCGCAATGAGGAAATTGTGCTTCCCAATGCGCTGATTCTGAACAGCCCGGTCAACAATTTGAGCCGGTCATCATCCGGCGATGGTCTGGTACTGCACACCACCGTCGGTATCGGCTACGAAACACCCTGGCGGCAGGTCGAAGCCATGCTGAAAGAGGCCGCCGGGCGCACCCGCAACATCCGCAACAAACCCGCTCCCTTCGTGCTGGAGAAGGAGCTGGGCGACTTCGCCGTGGTGTATGAACTGAATGTGTATGTCGACAAGCCGGCGCACCGGTTCCATCGCTATGCCGAATTGCATCGCAATATACTGGACGTGTTCAACGAATATGGCGTGGCCATTATGACGCCGTCCTATATTGCTGACCCGGAAGAACCCAAGCTGGTGCCCAAAGAAGCCTGGTACGCGGCTCCGGCCGCGCCGCCTGCCGACACAGCCGGCGGCGATAAGACGGGCAACGGGGACGATCCGGAAGAAACCCGATCTCAGGACAACAAGTCACCCAAACCTAATCTGCCAAAAGACAGGTCATCGTAAGGGCGCGCGCGATTGCGGTCAGTGGCGGCCGAGGTGACTGAACACCTCGGTCCCTGCGCTGACGGCAATCGCGACCACCAGCCCGCTCAGCACCAGCCCGACCAGCGCGATCACTACCGCCAGAAAACGGGGCATGCTGCGCCTGGGCACCCGGTCGCCATAGCCGACTGTAGTACCGGTGATGCAGGCCCAGTAGAGCGCGTCCTGCCAGCGCCAGCCTTCAATCCGGCCGGCCCATAAACCGAGTACAAGAATCAGCACAGCAAGGAACGTAAGCACCGGCGATGCCTGCAGCAAGCGCTCAAAAAACAACACAACAAACTGGGAGGTAAACGCCATAACAATTCCGGGATCCGGGCAGTGACGGTATCTGAATCATAATCATCAGGCTTCAGCCTGTCACGGGATGCACCTGAAGGGTCAGGCCCAACGTCTCTCCTTGGTAAAGACGATATTCATATAGAGCTTGAAGCCCGCTTCCGACAGCGATCCGTAAAGCTCTTCACGCACGTTATCCAGCTCACCGATATCAACCGGCCCGAAGTCATTTGGCGTAATGAACGTGATATCCACTGCCAGCTCGCGCCCGACTTTGGCCATCCGAATAACCGCATTGGGCAGCCGATGGTTGGCCGCTACTGCGTCAATCCGCGTTCGCAGGTCTTCCTGCAGATCTTCAGAAGGCGCCATCATTAACAGTTCGCGGACGCTATAGACCAATCGGCTCACCGGCACCCTGATAAAGAAAACGGAAGCCGCGACAACCATCCCCGGGTCGATGTAGGGAACAATCGCGTGCCAGTCGGTATAGGACAGACCGAAGCTCAGACAGAAACTGGCCAGCACTACGGTGCTGAAAACCAGATCGGCCATCCACTGTTCCGATTCTGCCTGCACCAGATCCGGCAGGTCCGCGCCTTTGCTTTTGAGGTAAAGCCACACCACCAGGCAGGTGAGCATCGAAATCAGCGCATAGAGCATGCCCGACAACGAACTGGTGGCGGTATTGCCTCCATCCAGAATCAGAACCAGTGCGGTCACCACGCCATAGATACACACGCCGATAATGACGATCGCCTTGAGCGATACGATCAACGGCTCCAGCGCGACCCGGCCAAACTGGAAGGTGTTGTCATGGGGACGATTGACCATCCACAGCGCCACTATCGAGAGGATCGACAGAAAAATACTGACGCCCGAATAGATGCCGTCAAACAGGATCACGCTGGATTTGATGGCCAGGCCCCAGAACAATCCCAGAACCGTGACGAATAGCGCACCCCAGACCGATATCTGCAGCAGCCGGCTTTCAAGACGGGACGTTTTATTCATCGCAAACCTCATTCAGAGATGCCCTGCTACAGCCCTGTAGCAACCAGCAATCGCGGCAAGCATAGAGCAGCCCCGGCGCCGCGCTATCCGTGTTAGTACCCATCGGGTCGGGTGACGGCAAAACCGCTATCGCGCGCTTTACTGATCCAGATCAAATTTTATCGAGGTCGCAGTTGATTCAGGTCAAACAGGCGGCCCACCAGCCGGGATAAAGTTGTCATATCAACTTATATCAGGAGGTACTCATCATGTATCTGGACACTGTTGTTATCGCCGGCATGGCCACTGTTTCACTGTTGTTCGTATTCTTTGGGGGCGTGGGTTACTTCATCTACAAGGACTCCCACAAGCACAAATAGCCCGAGCTGTCTCCCGGGAGTTTCACCTGCCACCCGGCGGCGCTATGATGGAGCCGGTTCGGGGCGGCCGCTCATGGCTGCGCCGAAAAAGTGTCAGGAGCTCCATGCGACAAGCACCCTGCCCCCGTTGCGGGGTTCATCCCAACATTTGTGTCTGCGATGCCTGTCAGCCGATCAGCGGAGCTCCGCCGCTCTGGGTATTACAGCATCCATCAGAAGTGGCACAAAACAAGGGGACACTGAGGATCGCCACCGCGTGCCTGCCCGATTTAAGGGTACTGGTGGGCGAAACACCGGCTGATTTCGAATCGCTCGCCATTCGTAGCCAACAGATTCCCATGGGGCTGATTTATCCCACCACCGCCAGCGCTGCGCTGGAATCCGGCCCCGTCGCACAGGTGCGGGAATGGATTATTCTGGATGGCACCTGGCGCAAGGCGTCCCGTATTTTTCTCAGCAACCCCTGGCTCAACGCGCTGCCGCAGTTCCACTTTAATGCCGCACCGCCTTCACGCTACCGCATCCGCAAAGCCTCCCGGGATGACAGCGTCTCCACCGTCGAGGCCATCGCCCATCTATTGTCCCAGGTCGCGCCCGGTTGCGATTACGATCCGCTGTATGCCGCGCTGGACACGTTAGTCAAACGCCAACTCGCGCAGATGCCGTCTGAAGTCCGCCAGCGGTACGACTGATTACGCTATTGCGTTTCTGATAGCGCTATACTGCCGTGACCCGTACAACACAATAATAACGAGACAGAAGGCACCTCGACATGACCACGAGCACTCCTGAAAAAAACACCAGCGCAGGCCTTAAGCCCAGCACCATCCGCATCGGTCGCCGCTATCGTGCCAGCCGTATTGACGACGATTATGATGCCATCGTGATTGGTTCCGGCATCGGAGGCCTCACCACAGCGGCCTGCCTGTCAAAGGCCGGCAAGAAGGTGCTGGTGCTGGAGCAACACTACACGGCCGGCGGGTTTACCCACAGCTATGCCCGTAATGGCTATGAGTGGGATGTGGGTGTGCACTACATAGGCGATATGGGATCGCCCAACACACTGGCTCGCAAACTGTTCGATTACATTACGGACGGCCAGCTCAAGTGGGCACCAATGGACGAAACCTACGACCGGTTCTATCTCGGCGATAAAATCGTCAACCTGAAAGCAGGCAAAGAACAATTTCGGGCATCGCTGGTCGAGGCCTTTCCCGAAGAAGAAAAAGCCATAGATGCGTACATTCGGTTGCTGGGTAAAGTGTCGTCGGGTATGCAGATCTACACCATGTCCAAGCTGGCACCCACAATGACAGCTCCGCTGGTCGGCAAAGCCGTCAGCCTCGCCCTGCCCCGTTACTTCAATCAAACCACTTACGAGGTACTCTCGGGACTCACGGATAACGAAGCCCTGATCGGCGCGATCACCGGTCAATGGGGCGATTGCGGTGTCACCCCGAAGCAGTCAAGTTTCCTGATTCATGCGTTGATCGCCAAACACTATGTTCACGGCGGCTACTACCCGGTCGGCGGGGCATCGGAGATGGCCAACACTATTATTCCGGTGATTCAGCAGGGCGGCGGCGATGTTTTCACCTACGCCGATGTCACCAATATTCTGGTCGAAAACGGGCGCGCCTGTGGCGTTCGCATGGCCGATGGCCACGAGATCCGCAGTGAGCTGATCATCAGTAATGCCGGCGTCATCAATACCTTTGAAACCCTGTTACCTGAAGCCGCCGTGCGTAAAAGCGGTTACCCCCGCACGCGACAGACGATACAGCCGTCGATGTCCCATATCGGGTTGTATATTGGCTTCAAAGGCACGGCAGCGGAGTTGGGGTTGCCGAAAACCAACTTCTGGATTTATCCGGACGAACACCACGACCGCAACGTCGAACGTTTTCTGGATAACACCGATTCCGAGTTCCCGGTGGTCTACATCTCGTTTCCGTCAGCCAAGGACCCGAGTTATCTGAGCCGCTATCCCGACACCGCTACCGTCGAAATCGTCGCACCCACCACCTACGACATGTTCGCACAGTGGAAAGACGACACCTGGGGCAAACGCGGCGAGGAATACGAGCAACTCAAGCAGGTCGTCACCGACCGCCTGCTGGAAAAACTCTATGAAAAACTGCCCCAGTTGCGGGGTAAAGTGGACTATGTGGAGGCCTCTACACCGCTATCGACGGACTGGTTCTGCCGCTACAGCCGCGGCGAAATCTACGGTCTCGACCACACGCCGGAACGATTCGACCAGACCTGGTTACGGCCGAAAACCCGTATCCCGGGGCTCTATCTGACCGGACAGGACATTCTGACCTGTGGCGTGGTGGGTGCGATGATTGGCGGTCTGGTAACGACGTTGTCGATACAGGGCGTGAAAGGTGCGGGGCTGGCAAAGCGGATATTTGTGGATAAGGCAGGCACAACACAAGCTGAACCCGGCCTGGTTTAATCCTGATTTCTGCCGGAGAGAGCACTGATACGCCCCTCTCCGGCAGAGAGTCATCAGAACCGGAATTGAGGCCCTACTGACAGGATGTGCAAATCTGTTTCACCCGTGGTTTCATCATCTCCGATATCGGGGATGAAATCCCAATCCAGTCGCACTGAAACATTATCAGTCACGTTGTAAAGGGCGCCCAGACCGGTGCGAAAACTGACACCACTTTCTTCTTCATCACCGACGATCATCATCCCGGAACCACTGATATAGCCTTTTGAATCATAGTTCCAGGCCACGATCCCTGCCTTGGCAAACAGCCGGAAGTCGTTATCCCGCGAAGTACCGAACAGCATTGTGCCGTCAAAGGCCTGATAACCACTGGCAAGGGATGCAGACGCTCCGAAGGCCGAGCCTGACGCTTCAACGTCATCGACGAAGGTAAACCCTACTTCGCCACCAATATATTCGCTGAACGATGCACCGAAGTAGGCGCGCACTGCCAGCGACTTGTCGTCACAGCTAAGTGGCTCAAGATCGTCGCAAAAGTCCGTGACAATTGATTGGCCTACCGATACCCCGGCATAAGGCATGGCTTTTGACTTGGCTTCGTCAGCCTGGACTGTCGTCATAAAAGCCAGGCTACCTAGAACCAGAGCACTCGCGCGCAGCATTTTTCTTCCTGTCATGGGAATCCTTTTTTATGTGTGGTGCTATATCGCAACCTGATCATTCAGGGAGGCGATATTTTAGCGGGTTGCCAAGGTCGAGGCTTCCACACTGACAGGGAAAAATGTAAAAACCTGTAATTTATTCAGCAACATGCACCGCTGCAGGACTCGCCACCCGAACAGTCCACAGGCTGGCCTCCCGAGCCCGCATCCGGCGTGTGGCGCTGGAGTCCGGAGCGCAACACATCAGCAGCGTATGCCCATCGGGGCCACCCAGCATGCAGGCGAATACGCCCAGGCCAGCCGGTGCCTTGATCTCGGCTGTAATCCCGCCGCCTTCGGCAACGCGAATACAACGCTGATTAAAGGCGTCAGCGATCCAGATCTGGCCATCACGATCCAGACAACAACCATCAGGCCCGACCGCAAGCTGCTTTAACAGCTCGGCCCGCGGGCCGGGTTCAGGCTTGTCACCGAATGCGGCCCAGTCCCGACGTTCCGTCAGTTCGCCATTTTCAGCGATCGTAAATGCGGTCATCCGGTTGCCAAAGGTCTCACCGACGACCAGGGTTCTGGCATCGGGCAGAATCACCATACCGTTCGGAAAAGCGAGGTCTTCTGCAGCGAGTGAGACATTGCCTTCGGGATCCAGGTGCACCAGTGCAGCCGGACGCATTTCCTCACCACCCATCAGATCAAACCCGAAGTTGCCGACCCACGCTGAACCGTCGGCGGCTACCACCATGTCGTTGGCATGGCCGGTGGCATAGCGGCTGATATCGGCATGGGTCGTCAGCTTGCCATCCGGCCAACGGCGAAGTACCTGGTGATCCCGCATTGAGACCACCAGCAAAGAACCGTCCGGCATCCACCCCAACCCTGATGGCTGAGAAGGCACGTCCAACACTTTCTCAAGCTCACCCCCAGCAGGCGATAGCGTATAGACCGCCTGGCGATAGAAGTCCGACACCCACCAGCGGCCATCGTGCCAGCGCGGACCTTCAAAAAAGGTGCCGCCGTCGGCCAGTAATTCTGGAGAATCTGTCATGCTGAGCTCCCGTCCATTTACGATGTCAGAAAACCACCGAGACGCTGGCGAATGATTGATTCGGCATCGCTCATGATGCGACTGATCAGGTCATCACAACTGGGGATATCATGAATCAGGCCGGCCACCATGCCGCAGCTCCAGGCGGCGGCATTCATTTCGCCTTCCTGCAGTACTTTGCGTCCCTGAACACCGGTCACCAGGTGCCGAATATCCTCAATACCTATCGCATCACCCTTGAGCTCTTCAATCCGGATGATTTCATCGACCGCGGCATTTTTCATGACCCGCTCGGTATTGCGCAGGCCGCGCATGATCAACCGGGTCTGCAACTCGTCGGCATCCACTATGGCCTGTTTGACGTTCTGGTGTACCGGTGCATCCTGGGTGGCAATAAAGCGGGTTCCCATGTTCATACCTTCCGCGCCCAGCGCCATTGCGGCCACCAGACTACGGCCGTCCGCCATGCCGCCGGACGCAACAAAGGGAATCGTAAGTGCTTCGGCGGCGCGGGGCAGCAGGATAAAGTTGGGGATATCATCTTCCCCGGGATGCCCGCCACACTCGAACCCATCAACACTGACTGCATCACAGCCAATCTTCTCGGCCTTGAGTGCATGGCGCACTGAGGTGCACTTATGGATGACTTTGATCCCTGCAGCTTTCAGGCGCGGCATGTACTGCTCCGGACTGCGGCCTGCCGTTTCCACTGCCTTCACACCGCCCTCAATAATGGCCTGAATGTACTCGGGATATGGCGGTGCATTGAACGATGGCAGGAACGTCAGGTTCACCCCGAACGGCTTATCCGTCATTTCCCGACAACGCGCAATCTCTTTTGCCAGATCTTCCGGGGTCGGCTGGGTCAGTCCGGTAATGATGCCCAGTCCGCCTGCATTGGACACGGCAGCCGCCAGCTCGGCAAAGCCAACATGGTGCATACCACCCTGGATAATCGGATGCTGGATCTGGAATAGCTCGGTAATTCTGGTTTTCACAGGACACCCCGTTTTGATTTTTCGCGCGTATGTTTTATTTATTGAAACGTGGTTTCATTATTCATAGCGCGCGACAGGAATCAATGGGAGTAAGACGACACCGGATGCCAGGGATGATTGAGGATTAGCGAAATGCAGCAATGAGACGTGAAAAGACGGGAAAAGAGGGGAAAACGACTCAATCTTTGATGTATATCTGCGTTTGGTTACGACCCGCTGCTTTCGCCTGATACAGGGCCTGGTCTGCTTTTTTCAGCAGCACCAACCGTTCGGCACCATGCTCCGGATTGATCGCGATACCAGCAGAAAACCCCACACTTGCAGGCCCATCCGGGCCGAAGGAACGCGCTGAAAACGCCTTTCGCAGCGTTTCCAGCCGAGCCACGGCGACGCTGACAGGCACCATCGGCAGG